>Ga0307513_10001433_pt1 | contig 34293 bp, 30 predicted proteins | sample 15_EM_MG_FD_202174 | JGI IMG/M metagenome (GOLD analysis project Ga0307513, IMG submission 202174) | Populus trichocarpa ectomycorrhiza microbial communities from riparian zone in the Pacific Northwest, United States - 15_EM | ecosystem: Host-associated > Plants > Roots > Unclassified | place... | reverse complement strand
GCCGCCGAGGGCTCGACCTTTGGGGTCTTCTGCCGTCGGTTCGGGGTGCCGCTGATCGACCTCGGCACCGTGCGCCTGCCGCGCCTGATCGGCGCCTCGCGGGCCATGGACCTGATCCTCACCGGTCGGCCGGTGAGCGCGCAGGAGGCCTATGACATCGGCCTCGCCAACCGGCTCGCGCCGAAGGGCGGGGCCCTGGACTTGGCGCTCGAACTTGCCGCCCAGCTCTCGGCCTTCCCGCAGCTCTGCATGCGCAACGACCGGCTGTCGGCGCTCGACCAGTGGTCGTTGGACTGGGACGAGGCGCAGGCTCGGGAGGTCGCCTACGGCGTGGAGACCCTGCGCTCCGGCGCTTCCCGCGAGGGGGCGGCGCGCTTCGCGGGCGGCGAGGGTCGGGGCGGCAAGTTCACCTGAGCCTGTCGCGTTCCGCCAACCATGTTATCTTGGCGGACCGACACGAAGGGGTCGCGCCCATGTCCGTAGCCGCGTCAAACCCGCAGCGCGCCGTGAGCCGCGTGCTCACCGTGGTCTGGATGGCCATCATGCTGGGCATCCTCGTCCAGGTGCTGGTCCTGCTCGGCAAGACCTCGGCGGGCGCGCCATTTCCCGGCCTCAAATGGCTGCCCGACCTCTTGAACGGTGTGACCTGGGCGGTGTTTGTCTGCGCCGGCGTGGTGCTGGGCAGCGTGGCCTCGCGGGCGCGCTCGGCGATCATGGGCGTGCTGGGCCTGATCTCGGCGCCCATTGCCTTCAGCCTGGCCAAGGGCCTGCAACGGGGCGTCCAGAGCGCCATGGAGGCGCCGGTCGACAAGATCACCCCGGCGCTCTTCATGATCTGCGGCGTCAAGGCGGTGGAATACGCCTGCCTGGGCGCGGTGATCGGCTGGCTGCTCGGCCGCGCTTCGTCGCGGGCGATCCATTTCGCGCTGGCCGGCGCCGCGGCGGGGATCATGTTCGGCAGCATCACCGTCTGGATCACCGCGACGCTCGCCAAGGCCAAGCCGCCCGCCGTGGTCGGTGCGGCGATCAATGAGCTGATCTTCCCGATCGGCTGCGCCCTGGTGATCTATCTGGCGGCCTATGCGAGCCGGCACCTGAGCCTGCTCGACCCGACCTACAAGAAGTCGGACGACCCGGGCGCCGACGCCGGCGTGCCGCTTTCCTAGTTCCGCTTGGCCAGCTCGGTGAAGGTGACCGTGCCGATACCGTAGGATGGCCAGTCCTTGTAGTCGAAGTGCCACCATTCCTGCGGATAGACGGTGAAGCCCTCAGCCTCCATGGCGGTGCGCAGGATCTGGCGCAGCGCCCGCTGCCGGCTCGTGCCGCCCACGAAGTCGGCATAGGAGCGGGTGGACATCTCGTCGTAGCGGCCGGTCATTTCGACGGGCTTGCCGGTCTTCAGGTCGTAGAGCGTCAGGTCCACCGCGCAGCCGCGGTTGTGCTTCGAGCCCTCCACCGGGTCGGCCACGAACACCCGGCTGTCCGGCGGCGTCGCCTCCCAGAACATCTTGGTCACGAACCAGGGCCGGTAGGCGTCGTGGATCAGGAGGCCGTAGCCTTGAGCTGCGAGGGCCTTCTGGGCCCGCCCCAGCGCCTCGGCGGCGGGCCGCTGCATGTAGGCGCCCGCGCGTTCGTAGAGCGGGAAACCCATGAAGTTGTTCGCGGTGGCGTAGCGGATGTCGAGCTTGATGCGCCGGTCGATACCGGTCAGCGCCACCAGGTCGGGCAGCTGCTTGCCGGTCTCTGTGGGCGGCGAGGCGGCAAGCGCCTGGGCTCGGATGGCGTCGGGGTCGGCTTTCACCTTGGCATGGATCGCAGCGCCCACTTCGGCGCCGAAGTCGTGCCGGGCCAAGCGCTCTTTATCGAGAATCAGCGTCTCCGTCGGTCGTCGGCCCTCGAATTCGATCACCGACATGTCCGCCCGGTAGCGGCCTGGGCCGGTGGGGGTCAGGGGCGCTTGCTTCAGGCCACGACCGTCCGCAAAGAGCCGGCCGGCGGACTCGTAGACGGTGAGGATGTTGTCCGCCGTTCCGTATTGGCCGAGCCGTCCTGCGACAACCTCCGGCGGCGCCGGAGGCAGCGCGACGGCGGGCGCCGCGAGGGTCAGAACGAAGAACGCGGCGACGGTGAGGAGCAGGCGGTTGGTCATCCTGCATTCGTGCGGCGGAGTTTGCCGATTCACAAGCGACGTTGCGCATCTCGAACGAGCGTTTGATAATGCGCTTGGGGCTTAAAACGTACCGCAGATACGAAAAAGACCGCACGGGAGATCGACATGGCCTGGGATTTCGAAACCGATCCTGAGTTCCAGAAGAAGCTCGACTGGATCGAGGAGTTCATGCGCGACGAAGTCGAACCTCTGTCGCACCTCGGCATGGCGGTGCGCGGCCCGCTGGGGCGCGAGAAGTTCCTGAAACCCCTGCAGGAAAAGGTGAAGGCCCAAAAACTGTGGGCCTGCCATCTGGGTCCGGAGCTCGGCGGCCAGGGCTATGGCCAGCTCAAGCTCGGTTTGATGAACGAGAAGCTGGGTCGCAACGGCCTCGCCCCCACCATCTTCGGCTGCCAGGCGCCTGACTCCGGCAACGCCGAGATCATCGCCCACTACGGCACCGACGCGCAGAAGGAGAAGTATCTCTGGCCGCTGCTGAACGGCGAGATCCGCTCGGCCTTCTCGATGTCGGAGCCCACCGGCGGCTCCGACCCGCTGACCTTCAAGACCCGCGCGGTGCTGGACGGCGACGAGTGGGTGATCAACGGCGAGAAGTGGTTCTCGACCAACGCCCGCTATTCGACGGTGCTGGTGCTCTACGCGGTCACCGATCCGGACGCCAAGGACCCGTACCGGCGCACCTCGATCTTCCTGGTGCCGACCGACACCCCAGGCGTCGAGATCGTCCGCAACGTGGCGGTCGGCGGCGGCGGCGAGATCGGCGGCGGCACGGAGGGTTACGTCCGCTACACCAATGTGCGACTGCCCTACGACGCCCTGCTGGGCGAGCGCGGCGCAGCGTTCGTCATCGCCCAGGTGCGCCTGGGCGGTGGGCGCGTCCACCACGCCATGCGCACGGTCGGGGCCTGCAAGAACGCGCTCGACCTGATGTGCCAGCGGGCCGTCAGCCGCACCACCCGCGACGGCAAGCTGGCCGACCTGCAGATGGTCCAGGCCGACATCGCCGACAGCTGGATCGCGCTGGAGAGCTTCCGCCTGATGGTGCTGCGCACCGCCTGGCTGATCGACAAGCACAAGGACTACCAGATGGTCCGCAAGGACATCGCCGCCATCAAGGTGATGATGCCCAAGGTCTACAACGACATCGCCACCAAGGCCGCCCACCTGCACGGTGCGCTGGGCGTCTCCAACGAGATGCCGTTCATGCACATGGTGACCAGTTCGCTGGTGATGGGCATCGCCGACGGCCCGACGGAGGTGCACAAGGTGACGGTGGCCAAGCAGGTCCTGAAGGACTACCGCCCCGACAACGACCTCTTCCCGGCCTACCACATCCCCAAGCTGAAAGAGGCCGCCGAGGAACGCTACGCCAAGGAGCTCGGCGAGCTGAAAGAAGCCTACGCGAGCCGTCGCGAAAAGGCGCCGGCTTAGGCCTCCACGCCTTCGCCTCGATTGTGCAATAGATCGTCGCCTCGGCTTTCCTTCAGGGGGCTGGTCGGGGCGACGTCTTTCGTTTGGAGTTGCTGTAGGTGTCCGATGCTCACGAATGGCCGGTCATGTCGATCGCCGAGGCCCATGCGCGGCTGACCGCGCCGGGCGAGCGCTTCGAGATCGAGGTCGTGCCGATCCGCGGCATCCCGACCCGCGCCTGGAAGAACGCCCCGCCCACCCTACGCGACGTCTTCCAGACCAGCCGCACGTTCGCGGAGCGCGAATTCCTGGTCTACGACGACGAGCGCGCCACCTATGACGCCTTCGCCCGAGCCACGATCGTCCTGGCCCGCCAGCTTCAGGCCGACGGCGTCAAGAAGGGCGACCGGGTCGCAGTGATCATGCGCAACCTGCCGGAATGGCCGGTGGCCTTCTTCGCCGGCATTCTGGCCGGAGCGATCGTCACGCCGCTGAACGCCTGGTGGACAGGCGCCGAGCTGGAGTACGGCCTGGCCGATTCCGGCGCCAAGATCGCCATCGTCGACGATGAGCGACTGGGTCGGATCTCGGACTACCTCGACACCCTTGGCGACCTGAGACGGGTCTACGTCTCGCGTCTGAAGGCGAATGCGCCGCATCCCAAGATCGCGCGGCTGGAAGACGTGATCGGCTCGACCAACAGCTGGAAGGATCTGCCCGACCTGTCTTTGCCCGCCGTCGAGTTGGAGCCGGAGGACGACGCCACGATCCTCTACACCTCCGGCACCACGGGAAAGCCGAAGGGCGCGCTGGGCACCCACCGCAACATGACCTCGAACGTCGGGGCGGGCGGCATCTCGGCGGTGCGCAACTTCCTGCGCGCCGGCCAGCCGCTGCCGGAGAGCGATCCGCACAAGCTGCCGCAGCGGGTGACCCTGCTGGTGGTGCCGCTGTTCCACGCCACAGGGCTTTCGGCGACGCTTGGCCCGACGATGAACTCCGGCGGCAAGATCGTCCTGATGCGCCGGTGGGACGCCGAGCCCGCCATGCGGTTGATCGAGCGGGAAAAGGTGAGCTCGACGGGGGGCGTGCCGACCATCGCCTGGCAGCTCATCGAGCATCCAGCGCGGTCCAAGTACGACCTCTCCTCGCTGGTGGCCGTCACCTATGGTGGCGCGCCCTCGGCGCCGGAGCTGGTCCGCAAGATCGCCGAGGTGTTCCCGGGCTCGCAGCCGGGGAACGGCTGGGGGATGACCGAGACCACCGCCACCTTCACCTCGCACCTGGGCAGGGACTACGAGAACCGGCCCGACAGCGCCGGCCCCGCCGCGCCGGTCGGCGAGATGGAGGTGCGCGATCCCGCCGACGGCAAGACCGTGCTGGCGCCGGGCTCGGTCGGCGAGCTGTGGGTCAAGGGCCCGCAGGTGGTGAAGGGGTACTGGAACAAGCCGGAGGCCACAGCCGAGACGTTCGTCGACGGCTGGCTGCGCACCGGCGACCTTGCGCGGATCGATGAAGAGGGCTTCCTCTTCATCATCGACCGGGCCAAGGACATGCTGATCCGCGGCGGCGAGAACATTTACTGCGTGGAGGTGGAGAACGTGCTGTACGACCACCCCGACGTGATGGACGCGGCCCTGGTCGGCATCCCGCACAAGACGTTGGGCGAGGAGCCCGGCGCCATCGTGCACCTGAAGCCCGGCGGCACAGCCACCGAGAGCGAGCTGCGGGCTTTCGTCCGCGAGCGTCTGGCCAACTTCAAAGTGCCCGTGAAGATCGTGTTCTGGCCTGAGACCCTGCCGCGCAACGCCAACGGCAAGATCCTCAAATCCGAGCTCAAGAAGGTGTTCGCGCCCGAAACCGAGCGCGCATGAGCCAACCGGTGATCATCGGCGTCGGCGGCACCCCCCGGCCGAACTCCTCCACCGAGCGGGCGCTGGCGCTGGCCTTACGCGCGGCTGAGGCCGGCGGCGCCAAGACGCGCCTGTTCGGCGGGGAATTCCTCGAACGCCTGCCGCACTTCAATCCGGGCCCCGGCGGACCCAGCGCCGATCAGGCCGAGCTGGCGCAGGCGGTCCGCGAGGCCGACGGGATCATCCTGGCCACGCCCGGCTATCATGGGTCGCTGTCGGGGGTGGTGAAGAACGCCCTCGACACCCTGGAGCTCACCCGCAACGACGCCGCGCCCTATTTCCACGGCAAGCCGGTGGGGATCATCATCACCGCTGACGGCGCGCAGGCGGCGGGCACGACCTTGATGGCGGTTCGTGCGATCATACATGCCATGCGGGGCTGGCCGACGCCGTTCGGCGCGGCCCTGAACGCGAAGGATCTTTTCGACGACGCCGGAGAGTGCCGCGAGGCCAAGGACGCCTGGCAGCTCACCACGGTCGCCGACCAGGTCATGGAGTTCGCCAAGATGAGAGCCAGATCGTGAAGCGCCCCTATCTCGTGACCGGCGCCGACGGCGCTCCCCCGAACGACGACGACTTCACCGCCTCGGCCATCTCGCCGATCGAGGACATCATCGAGGACGCCCGCAATGGGCGCCCCTACATCCTGGTCGACGCCGAGGACCGTGAGAACGAGGGCGACGTCATCATCCCGGCGCAGTTCGCCACGCCGGAACAGATCAACTTCATGGCCAAGCACGCCCGCGGCCTGATCTGCCTGTCGATCACCACCGAGCGGGCCCGCCAGCTGCGGCTGCCGCCCATGGCCATGGACAACCAGTCCGGCCACGGCACGGCGTTCACCGTTTCGATCGAGGCGCGCGAGGGGGTCACCACCGGCATCTCGGCCCACGACCGCGCCCACACCATCGCCGTGGCCGTCGACCCGACGAAGGGCGTCGACGACATCGTCTCGCCGGGACATGTCTTCCCGCTGGTGGCGAAGGAGGGCGGCGTCCTGGTCCGCGCCGGTCACACCGAAGCCGCCGTGGACATCTCGCGCCTCGCCGGCCTCAACGCCGCCGGCGTGATCTGCGAGATCATGAAGGACGACGGGTCCATGGCCCGTCTCCCGGATCTGGTGGCTTTTGCACAACTGCATGGCCTGAAGATCGGCACGATCGCCGACCTGATCGCCTACCGCCGGCGCACCGAGCGTCAGGTGGAGCGGGTATTGGAAACGCCCTTCGACAGCGCCTACGGCGGCCGCTTCCGGATGGTGATCTACCGCAACGTCCTGGACGGCACCGAGCACGTGGTGCTGACCAAGGGCCGTATCGATGCGGACAGGCCGACGCTGGTGCGCATGCACCGCGTGGACCTGGCCACCGACATGCTGGGCGCGGTGGAGACGCGACGGGAATATGTGCCCAGGGCGCTGAAGGCGATGACCGAGTATGACGGTGCGGCGGTGGGCGTGTTCATCCGCGACTCGAACCCGCACTGGCTTTCCGAGCGCTACGGCCAACCGCAGGCCGACCACACCGAAAACGTGCTCCGCGACTACGGCATCGGCGCCCAGATCCTGATCGACCTGGGCGTGCGCGACATGCTGCTTCTGACGTCGTCCAAGACCGTGCTGCCGGGTTCGGCCGGCTATGGGCTGCAGATCCTCGGGCGCGTGCCGCTGGCCTGAGGGGCGAGTTTCGGACGGCCCTGGCTTCAACCTTCCGGGGCGGCAAAAGAGCGCGCTTGTCGGGGCGGCTCGCTGTGCCTAACCTCGTCAAGCACAGGGGGCGTCATGGTCCGTATGGGGGACCGCCGGCGGCGTTGCGTCACGCCAACCACGTTTTCTCCGCATGCCAGCGCGATTGTGCTTCGTTCACCATTCCTGTAAAGAATTGAAAGGGATGGCCAGTGTAGAGTTGCTGCGATGCCGTCCTATTCTTCACCTAATCCGACCTTCGGCTCCGATGGGTCCGTCACGCTGGCGCCTATGGCGATCGGCGACGAGTTTCAGGGGCCCCAAGCCTATCTCAACGCCGATTCCCGCGCCGGCATCGCCGACAACGGCAAGCCCAGCTACACGATCGACCAGGCCGCCAACCAGCTGGTGCGCGGCGAACCTGGCTGGTCCAGCGCGCTGGGCGTCGGGTTTACGGTCACCTACGGCTTTCGCGCCAACGAACCCACGAACATGCCCGACGACGCCGGCGGCTTCACGCGCTTCAACAGCGCGCAGATCGCCCAGGCGGAATTGGCCGTCAGCGGCTGGTCGGACGTGGCGAACATCCGCTTCGTGCGGATAGGCACGGGAGCCAGCGGCGAGGGCGCCTATACCGACAACGGCGCGATCCTGTTCAGCAACTATTCCACCGGCGTCTCCGGCGCCTCGGCCTTCGCCATGTTCCCCGGGTCGACCAATGGGTTCTCGAGCGCGGGCGACGTCTGGGTGAACTCGACCTTCGGCTACAACCAGAGCCCCACCGTCGGGAACTACGGCGGCCAGGTCCTGGTGCACGAGCTGGGTCACGCGATCGGCCTGGACCATCCGTCGGAATACAATGCAGGAGACGGGGTCAGCATCACCTACTCGGCGGACGCCAGCTATTACGAGGATAGCCGCCAGTACACGGTGATGAGTTATTTCAACGAGTTCTCCACTGGGGCGAACTTCGGGGCGCTCTACTCCGCGGCCCCCCTGCTCGACGACATTGCGGCCGCCCAGCTCGAGTACGGCGCCAACATGTCGACCCGGACGGGCGACACCACCTATGGCTTCAACGCCACCGCCGACCGGCCCTGGTTCATCACCAACTCAAGCTCGACCAAGCTGGTGTTCGCAGTCTGGGACGCGGGCGGCAACGACACGTTCGACTTCTCCGGCTATTCGCAGAACCAGCTCATCGACCTGCGGCAAGGTTTCTTCTCGAACGTCGGCGGCCTGACGGGCAACGTCGCGGTGGCCCAGGGCGTGGGCATCGAGAACGCCCAGGGCGGGACCGGCGCCGACAACATCACCGGCAACCCGCTCGCCAACGTCATCCAGTCCGGCGCCGGCAATGACACGGTGAACGCCGGCGCGGGGAACGACACCGTCGACGGGGGTGCGGGCCAGAGCTACCTGCGCGGCGACGACGGCAATGACCAGCTCACCGGCGGCGCCTCCTTCGACGACATCAACGGCAACATGGGCAACGACACCGTCTCGACCGGGGCGGGCGACGACTATGCGGTCGGCGGCAAGGACAACGATCAGCTCTCCGGCGATGTGGGCGGCGACGTGGTCTGGGGCAATCTCGGCAACGACACCCAGGACGGCGGCGACGGCGACGATCAGGTTCGTGGCGGCCAGGGCGACGACACCATCACCGGGGGAGCCGGCAACGACTTCGTCTCCGGCGATCGCGGCAATGACACCATTGCCGGCGGGACCGGCGCCGACAACTTCCACGGCTCGCAGGACGCCGGCCTCGACCGGGTGATCGACTTCAATCTCGCCGAGGGCGACCGCGTCCAGCTCGATCCAGGTACGACCTACACAGTGAGCCAGGTGGGCGCGGACACCGTCATCGACATGGGCGCGGGCAACCAGATGGTCCTGGTCGGCGTGCAGCTGTCGACGCTGACCGGCGCCTGGCTCTTCCTCGGATAGGTAGCGGCTACTTTCCGGCCTTCCTCAGGGTCGGGGCGTCCAGATCGAGGTCGCTCACCGGGATCACCTCGAGGTCGGGCCGCTTGGCCTTCAGGCTCTCCGCAAAGGTCTTGGCGTCGCCGGCGACGATCACGCTGGCGTTCTGCGGGCTCAGCACCCGCCCGGCGAAGGCCTTCACCTGGCCGGCGTCCACGGCTTCCACCTTGGCCGTGTAACGGGTGATTTCGTCCAACGGCACGCCGTAGAGCGCCAGGTCGCCCAGGATGTCGGCCAGGCCGCCGGTCGTGGCGAGGTTGCGGCCGTAGCTGCCCACCAGCACCGACTTACGGGCTTTCAGCTCGTCGGCCCCCGCCGGCGTCACCGCCAACTTGCTCATCTCGGCGTCGATCAGTTCGAGCACCTGGGCGGCGGATTCGTTCTTGGTCTGAGCCGAGGCGCGGAACGAGCCGGTGGGGCCGTTGGCCGCGAGCCTGGAGTTGGCGCCGTACGAGAGGCCGCGCTTGACCCGGATCTCCTCGTTCAACCGGGCGGAATAGCCGCCGCCCAGAACCGTGTTGGCGACGATGCCCGGATAGTAGTCCGGGTCGCTGCGCGGGATCGCCGCCTTGACCACGGTCACCGCGGCCTGGCCGGTCCCGGGCACGTCGATGGCCAGCGTCCTGGGCTTGGCGGTCGGATCGACCTTCGGCGCGGCCGCCAGCGGCGCGGCCGGCTTGGCCCAGTCGCCGAACGCCCTCTCCGCCAGGGCGAAGCCTTGCTCGGCGGTAATGTCCCCGGTCAGCACCAGGACGGCGTTGTCGGGACGGAAGTAGCTGCGGTGGATCGCGGCGAGGTCCTCGGGCTTGATCTTGGCGATCGAGCCTGGCGTGCCGGTGGCCACGTGGCCCCAGCTGGTGCCGGCGAAGACCACGGGGGCGGCGGCCATGCCGGCGACTTGGCCGGGCTCCTGCATCGCCACCTGCAGGCCGTCGAGCGCCTGGGCCCGCTGGCGCTCCAGCTCTTCGGCCTTGAAGGCGGGGTTGCGGGCGACGTCGGCCATGATGGCCATGCCGGCGGCCAGCTTGTCGGGCATCACGTTCAGGGTGACGGAGGAGGCCTCCAGGCTCGCGCCGGAGTTCAAGGTCGCGCCCAGCGCCTCGACCTGGCGGGCGATCTCCTGCGCCGAGCGGGTCTTGGTGCCTTCGCTCAGCATTTCGGCGGTCATGCCCGCAGCGCCGGAAAGCCCCTTCGGATCGGTCCAGGCGCCGGCCTTGACGGTCAGGTCGGCGGTCACCAGCGGCAGGTCCGAAGACCGCGCCACGATCACCCGCAGGCCGTTGGCCAAGGTCTTCTCGGCGGGCTTGGGCAGCACGGGCGTGACGGGGGTTCCCAGGGGGGGCGGGGCTATGCGCTGCCCCGCGGGCGCGAGGGCGAAGACCGGTCCGTCGTATTTCACCGAAGTGGCCGGCGGAGCCGACTCAGCGGTGGCCACTTCACCCTTCGGCCGCTCGCTCTCGGGGCGGTAGCGAATGGTCATGCGCCGGTCGTCGGGCAGGTACTTGGCGGCCACCCGCTGGACGTCGGCGGCGGTCACCTTCTGCAGGTCGGCGAGCTCGGTGTTGGCCTTGGCGGCGTCGCCATTGATGCGCAGAGCGTAGCCGAGCGCGAAGCCCCGCCCGTCGATGGTCTCCCGCTCCCGCAGCTTGCCGGCGAGAAGCTCGTTCTTGGCCTCGCTGAGTTCGGCCGGCGTGGGCGGGGCGTCGCGCAGGCGTTTCACCTCGGCGAGCAGAGCGGCTTCGCCTTGCGGGATCGTGTGGCCGCTGGCGAGTATCGCGCCGACCGCGAAATTGCCCGGCTGCTGGGGCAGGTCGGCGCTGGAGAAGATCTCGGCGGCCACCTGCTTCTGGTAGACGAGGCTGTCGTAGAGCCTCGACGACTTGCCACCCGAGAGGATGGCGTCGAGCACCTTGAGCGCGGGCGCGTCGGGGTCGGACGCCTTCGGACCAAGCCAGGTGATCGCCACGGCCGGCAGCGGCACATTGGGGCCGTAGCCGTCGTAGACGCCGGCGGCCTTGCGAGGCGGCTCGACCGCGGTGACGCGGGTGATCGGCGTCGCGGGTTTCTGCAGCCCGGCGAAGTACTTGTCGATCCAGGCGTTCAGCGTCGCTTCGTCGAAGTTGCCGACCACAATCAGGGCGGCGTTGTCGGGGCGGTAGTAGGCCTGGTGGAAGGCCCGAACGTCGTCGATGGTCGCGGCGTCCAGCTCCTCGATCGACCCGATGCCGGGGCGCTTGTAGGGGTGGGTCGTGTAGCTCGCCTGCGGCAGGTAGAGGGCGAAGAGGCGGCCATAGGGCGAGGCCAGCACGCGCTGGCGCAGCTCCTCCTTCACCACGTCGCGCTCGGATTTGAAGTTGGCCTCGTCGACCACGAGCGCGCCCATCCGCTCGGACTCGACCCAGATCAGCCGCTCCAGGTTATTGGCCGGCACGACTTCATAGTAGTTGGTGAAGTCGTCGTAGGTGGAGGCGTTGTTGAACCCGCCCACGTCCTCGGTGAAGCGGTCGATGCTCTCGGCCGGGAAGTCCTTCGTCGCCTTGAACATCATGTGTTCGAAGAGGTGGGCGAAACCGGACCGCCCTTGCGGGTCGTCCTTCGAGCCCACGCCGTACCAGACCTGGACGCTGACGTTGGGGGTGGTGCGATCGAGGGAGGTGTAGACCTGCAGCCCGTTCGCGAGCGTCCGCTGCTTGTAGACGATCGGCGGGACGGCGGTCTTCGCGGGGGCTTGCGCCAGGGCAGAGCCGGAAAGCGCGGTGGTGGCGAGGAACAGAGCGAGGCCGGCGGCCCGGGCGGTGCGGATCATGAGGATTCCTGCTGACTGTCAGGAACCCTTAGCACCGCCCGGTCGCGCTGAAAGCTTACGGCGTTGTCATGAAGCCGCCAGCCCTGGGACTAGGCGGCCTTGGCTTGCGTCTGGAGATTGGCGACGAAGCCGTTGAACACGGCGTAGGTCGCATCCCAGTGGCCCAGCTTGCGCATGTTGGCGAGCCAGCGGCGGATGTTCGGATAGGGGCTGAAATCGTAGGCCGCCGCGTCCCCGATCGTGACGAAGGCCGCGCCCAGGTAGTCGGCGAGCGAGATCTCGTCGCCGCAGACGAAGGCCTGGTCGCCGATCATGTGCTGGTCGAGCACGGTCAGCCAGCGGGGCGAATGGATGGTTCCAAACGCGATCATTCCGCTGGCGAGGTCAGGGTCTATGCCGTGCGGGATGCCGAAGCTCGGGTAGATCGTGAACAGGCAGAAGTACTCGTGCAGGTTCGTCGAGAACCAGCCCAGCGCCTCGTCGACCTTGGCGCGGACCTTGCCGTCCTTCGGATAGGCCGGCGAGCCGGCCTTATCGGCCAGGTAGCGCAGGATGGCCGTGCTCTCGCCCAGGCTCAGGTCGCCGTCGACCAGGAAGGGGACGATGCCGTTCGGATTGACCGCGAGATACTCCGCCGCCTGGTTGCCGCCGCTCATCAGGTCGACATGGACCAGTTCGACGTTCAGGCCGTGCTCGGCGATGAACAGCATGACCGGACGGGACGTGGTGGAGATCGGGTCGCAAAAGAGTTTCATGGACGCTTCCTGCTGTTCTTGTTGGAGGGGCCGCGTTCGGTGACCCGAGTTACGGCTGAGGAGCGGGGGCTGATACGGCTGTTGAAGTCTGCCTTCAATCAGCGCTCTTGCAGGATCGTTCTGCACAACCGCAGAATGGGGCCATGTTCGACTGGAACGACCTCAAGGCCTTCCTGGCCGTGGCCCGCGGAGGATCGACCCTCGCGGCGTCGAAGGCGCTGAACGTCAATCAGACCACCGTGGCGCGCCGCGTGGAGAGCCTCGAAGCGGCGCTGTCGCTCAAGCTCTTCGAGCGCGGCCAATCCGGCAGCCGGTTGACCGAGGCCGGCCGGGACCTGCTGGCCGAGGGCGAGAAGGTCGAGCGCGCGGCGCAAACTTTCGAGAGCCGCGCCAAGGCCCACCAGCGCGGCATGGCCGGTTCCATCCGTGTCACCTGTATCGAGATCCTGGCCAACATGGCCGTGACCCCCGCCATCGGTGAGTTCCGCAAGCTGCATCCCGAGGTGCACGTCGACCTCTTGATCACCGACCAACCGCTGGACCTGCAGGCGGGCGAGGCGGACCTGGCGGTCCGCGCCGTCCAGACCCTGCCGAACTCGGACCTGATCGCCAAAAAGATCGTCGACTATGAGTTCGCCCTCTACTGCGCCCGCGACTACGCCGAACGCATGGGCGTGCCCGCGACCATCGCGGACTTGGTCAACCACGATCTGATCGGCGGCGACGCCGGACTGGACACGGTCCCCGCGATGATCTGGATGTTCGAGCAGGTCGGCGGCAAGGCGCCGGTCAGCCGCTCCAACACGATGTCGAACCTGGTCCACGCTGTGCGCGCCGGCCTGGGCATCGCCCCGCTGCCCTGCGTGGTCGCCGATGCGGATTCGCGGCTCGTACGCTGCTCCGAGTGCATCGAGTCGGCCGTGTCCACGTCCTACATCCTGGTCCGCCGGGAGCTGAAGGATCAGCCGCGGGTGCGGGCCCTGATCGACTTCCTGGTGCCCTACATGCAGGCCGACATGAAGGTCCGCCTCGAACGTGGTCGGCAGATGCGTGAGCGGGACGCCGCCAACGACGGCGAACCCGAAGACCTCAGCAAGCTCAACTCGCGAGCCTGACCAGCATCTTTCCGGAGTTCTCGCCGGCCATCAGGCCGATGAGGGCGGCCGGCGCGTTCGCGATCCCCTCCATCACCGTCTCCTGGTACTTGACCTGGCCCGCCTTCAGCCAGCCGCGCATGTCGCGCTGGAAGTCGGCGTAGAGGTGCATGAAGTCGGTGGCCACGAAGCCGCGCAGCATCACCCGCGAATAGATGATGTTCGAGAGGTTCGAGACCGGCGAGTGGCCGGAATTGTAGCCGGAGATGAAGCCGCAGACCGGAATGCGACCCAGCGTGTTCATGCGCCGCAGCGCCGCCTCCAGGTGGTCGCCGCCGACATTGTCGAAATAGACGTCGAGGCCCTTGGGCGTGGCGTCCTCCAGGGCTTGGCGGATGGGCTGGGTCTTGTAGTTGATCACCGCGTCCAGGCCCGCCTCGTCCTTCAGCCAGCCGGCCTTTTCGTCGGAACCCGTCGAGCCCACCACATAGCAGCCCTTGATCTTGGCGATCTGGGCGGCGACCGAGCCCACGGCCCCGCCGGCGGTCGAGACGAACACCTGCTCGCCGTCCTTCAGCGCGCCGATGTGCAGGAGGCCGCCATAGGCGGTGAAGCCGGTGCCGCCCAGCGCATGCATATGCACCGTCAGCGGCAGCTCCGGATCGGGCGCGAGTTTGGTCAGGCCCTTGCCGTCCGAGGTGAAATACTCGCGGAAGCCCAGGCGGTTGGAGACCAGGTCGCCGACGGCGTAGTCGGAATGCTTCGACTGCACGACGCGCCCCAGCGCCCCGCCCAGCATCGTCTCGTTCAGCGCCTGGCCGGCGGTGAGCCTGGGACGCATGGCAGGGTCCACCGACATCAGGAGGTTCTCCACCAGCACCTCGCCGTCGCCGGCGTCGGCCACGTCGCGCTCGACCAGGGCGAAGTCGTCGGGCGTCGGCGCCCCGGTCGGACGCCGGACTAGGTGGATCTCACGGCTCTTGGGCATGTGGCGGCTCCGGAAAATGGCTTTGGATGAAAATCAGGGAAACACATCGCCCCAACCGAGCCGGCGCGCAACCGCGTGCTGGGCTTTGTCGCGCCTGGGGACGAAGCGTTGCTCGAGCCCGCCCGGGCCGCAGAGCTTGAACTCGATGCCGGGCTTGCCGACGCGCGGCGGGGCGAGGATGCGGGGGGCCCGGGGGGCGGCGCTGAGCGTCGGGCGGGACGCCAGCAGATAGGCGAAACGCTCGTCCTCGAAGGGGACCTCCGCGCCCTTGGCCAGGCGATGGTCGCGGCTGCGGGGCAGGCGAACGCTGAAATGGCACCAGTCCGAGCCGGAAAGCGGGCAGGCTTCGTGATGCGGGCAGGGCGCCAGGATCTTCGCCCCGCCGGCGATCAGCGCCTGGCGGGCGGCCAGGATGCGGCCGTACCCCGCCGGCGTGCCGGGCTCGATCAACGCAAGGACGCCGTCGCAGGCGTCCCACAGCGACTGCACCACGCCGGTTTGACGATCGGGCGCGATCTCGGCCAGCGCATAGCTGGCTGCGACCAGCTCCGCCTTGGGCCACGGCCCGCCGCTGGTCAGGTCGGCGCGCTGCGCGTCGGCCGTGCGGAGTGGTGGCGGCGCACCGGCGGCCAACCTTCCGGCAAGCGCCAGGAACGGCGGGCTGGCGTCGAGCCAGGTCGCCGTCTCGAGGCCCGACCAGGTCTCCAGCGCCGCCCAGCTTGCGGCGGCCGTGCCGGCGCCGGCGTCCAGGATGCTGCGCGGTCGGAAGTTCGGCGCCATCCGCGCCGCCTCGTCGAACACCGCCGCACAGGCGGCGTAGGTGGCCGGTAGCCGGGTCAGGGCGTAGGCCAGGGCGTCGTCGGCCTCGCGGATCACACCGGAAGAGGGCTTTCCGGCCCGATAGGCGTCGGAGGTCGCCCGCGCGCGATCGGCCAGACCCTTGCGAGGCACCCCTTCCAAGGCTTGCTCCAGGGCGGCGCGCAGGGCGCCGGGCAGCTCGCTCACGGCGCCGCCTTTGCGGGCGATGGGCCGACCGCCTCCCGACGCAACGCCAGGAGCGCTACGGAAACGTCGTGCCGCAGCGTCGCGCGTGCGATCCAGCCTGGCACGGTGAAGGGGGCGGCGGCGCGCGCCTGATAGCTCACCCGCACCCCGTCCGGTCGCGTCTCCAGTCGCCACGACCCCTCGAAGACCCGCATGTCGCCGCCGGTGCGTTGGAAACGGAGGCCGTTGGGCTTGTCGTAGTCGGACCGGTAGACATTGCGCACCGAGGGGAGGAAAGCCGCGCTGCTGATCTGCTCGCGCACATCCCAACGGCCTTGCGGATCGCGGTCGAGAACCCTGCAGCTCTTCAGGTTGGGGACCATCCGGAGAGCGGCGTCGCAGTCCAGCATCTTCGCCCAGATGGTCTCCTTGGACGCCGGGATATCGATCGCAGCGCGGATCTGGCCGGAATAGCCATCGGCGTCGGCCTTGACCTCGACCCACGGCTGGCCGCGGTCGAGCAGGTCCTCCGCCCGGGGCGGCAGGTCGAGGGCGCGGGCCGGGCCGGCCGTCGCGAGGACCGCGATGAGGATGAGCGCGCGCATGGCGCGAGCCTAGCGCGCCAAACCCTAGGCAGTCTCAGATTTAGACAGGAGTTCGAGCACGGAAGGATCGGCGAGCTGCGCCGGATCGCCGAGGTTGGCCAGGTCGCCGGCCGCCGCCTTGCGCAGGATGCGCCGGACGACCACGCCCGACTTGTCGCGCGGCAGAGCGGAGAGGAAGCGGATCTTCTGAGGCACGGCCGCGGGTCCGACCTCGCGGCGGACGAGCCCCTTCAGATCAGCTTCCAGGATGTCGGTGTGCCGGGTGTCCGGCGTCGCAACCACATAGGCGTAGATGCCGTCGGGGGCCGCGACGCAGGCGGCTTCAGCGACGCCGTCGTGGCTCTCGAGCAGACGGCCAAGCTCGATGGCGTCGACCTGCACCCCGCCCACCGCCACCAAGTCCGTCCCCTCGCCGCCGGCGCGGTTGCGCACCAGGTCGTCGACCACGCTGGGATCGGCAAGCGTCGAGGTGTCGCCCAGGTTGGCGATGTCGCCCTCGGCGACCTTGCGCAGGATGCGACGCATGATCTTGCCGGAGCGGGTCTTGGGCAGGCCCGGGGCGAACTGGATGACGTCCGGCGAGGCGAAGGGGCCGATCTCGCGGCGCACCCAGTTGCGCAGCTCCGGCTCCAGCGCTGAGGTCACCTCGACGTCGGCCTTCAGGGTCACGAAGCAGTAGATGCCCTGGCCCTTGATCTCGTGCGGATAACCGACCACCGCGGCCTCGGCGACCTTCGGATCGGCGACCAGCGCGCTCTCGATTTCAGCTGTGCCCAGGCGGTGGCCCGAGACGTTGATCACGTCGTCGACCCGGCCGGTGATCCAGTAATAGCCGTCCTCGTCGCGGCGGGCGCCGTCGCCGGTGAAGTACTTGCCGGGATAGGTGGTGAAGTACGTGCTGATGAACCGCTCGTGGTCGCCGTAGACCGTGCGCATCATCCCCGGCCAGCTGTCAGTCAGGCAGAGGTTGCCGCTGACCGCGCCGTCCAGGACCTTGCCGTCGGCGTCGACCAGTTGCGGCATGACGCCGGGCAGGGGCTTGGCGCAGGAGCCGGGCTTCAGGGGCGTCGCCCCCGGCAACGGGCTCATCAGGCAGGCGCCGGTCTCGGTCTGCCACCAGGTGTCGACAATCGGGCAGCGTTCCTCGCCGACGACGCGGTGGTACCAGAGCCAGGCCTCCGGATTGATCGGCTCGCCTACGGTGCCCAGCAGGCGGATGCTGCGGCGCGAGGTCCGCTTCACCGGCTCGTCGCCCTCGCGCATCAAGGCGCGGATCGCCGTCGGCGCAGTGTAGAAAATCTCGACCTTGTGCTTGTCGCAGACCTCCCAGAAGCGCGAGACGGTGGGGTAGTTCGGCACGCCTTCGAACATCACCGTCGTGGCGGCGTTGGCCAGCGGGCCGTAGACGACATAGCTGTGGCCGGTGACCCAGCCGATGTCGGCGGTGCACCAGAAGACCTCGCCCGGCCGGTAGTCGAACACCAGCTCATGGGTGTGCGCCGCCCAGGTCAGGTAGCCGCCCGTGGTGTGCAGCACGCCCTTCGGCTTGCCCGTCGAGCCGGAGGTGTAGAGGATGAAGAGCGGGTCCTCGGCGCTCATCGGCTCCGGGTCGCACTGGTCGGAGACCGTGGCCTTGAGGTCGGGATAGAAGGCGTCGCGGCCGGCGGTCATCGGCACGTCGGAGCCGGTGCGCTTGACCACGATGACGTCGGTGACGCCCGGGCAGGACTCCAGCGCCTCGTCGACGTTCTTCTTCAGCGGCACCGGCTTGCCGCCGCGCAGGCCCTCGTCGGCCGTGATGACGATCTTGGAGTCGCAGTCCTGGATTCGGCCGGCGATGCTATCCGGCGAGAAGCCGCCGAAGATCACCGAGTGGATCGCGCCGATCCGCGCGCAGGCCAGCATGGCGTAGGCCGCCTGCGGGATCATCGGCAGGTATATGGTGACTCGGTCGCCCTTCTTGACGCCGCGCGCCTTGAGCACATTGGCCATGCGGCAGACTTCGGAATGCAGCGCGCCATAGCTGATCCGGTCGGAAATCGAGCCGTCGTCGCTTTCCCAGATGATCGCCGTCTCGTCCGCCCGCCCAGGCAAATGGCGGTCGATGCAGTTGACCGACACGTTCAGCACGCCGTCGGCGTACCATTTGACCCGGAAGTCCTTGGCGTCGAACGAGACGTCCTTCACCTCAGTGAACGGCTTGATCCACTCGAGGCGCTTGCCGACGTCGGCCCAGTAGCCATTGGGATCCAGCGCCACCCGGCGGACCGCCGCTTCATAGTCGGCCGCGCCCATCAGGGCGTTCTTCGCCCAGGCTTCGGGAACCGGAAAAACTTCGCCGTCGGACACTGCGCTAACTCCCGGAAACTGTCGTCTGAAGGGAGTATGCGGAGAGGGCCGGTCGGCGCAACACCAGCGCGGGTGTGCTGCACCTGAAGTTCGCCCGCAGTTGGGTCGAGCGCCGAGCGAACCTCAGGTTCAGAAGCACACCCGAAGGCCAAATTTCGCGTGTGGCCTTGGGTCCAGAAATTCGCACAGGGTCTGCCAGAACGCGGAGGCGAATTTCTGGAATGGCACACTGGCGGCCACGCTTGCCCGAAGCAGCGGGCGCAGCCATGGTCCGGCGATGTTTCGCATGAGCTTGGCAGTCGCGCTGACGACCCTTGCGGTCGCGCTGGCCGGCTGCGACATCGGGGTGCGGGCCGATGCGTCCAGAGCTATCGAGCGCTTCCTGGCGGCGGTGCACAACAACGATGGCAAGGCGTTCGAGGCGGCCATCGACCGCAACGCCCTGCGCGCCGATCTGCGCGACCAGCTCACCGACCTGGGCCGCGCCAAGGGCGTGGTGGTGGAGGGCGGCCCCTCGGAGTTCGCGCTGGACCGGATGATCACCCCCGCCGCATTCCGCCTGGTGGAGGCCCGGACCGGCCAGGCGCTGCATGTCGCGCCCAACGCGGCCGCGATCGCGCTGATGATGCAGGTTCGCGACAGGTCGCATGTCTGCGTCGGCGATCCGGGGAAACCGCGCTGCACGCTCTCCTTCGCCAAGCGGGAGGGGACCTGGCGGCTGGTCGGCATGCAGGCGACGAACCTGGAGATCGAGGTCCCGCCGGTTCCCAAGAAGAAGTAGCTTAAGCCCAGACGTTTGCACGAGGCCCTCCACATGCTGCTCCACCTGTCGACCTGGCCGGAGATCGAGGACTATCTGAAACGCTCGAAGACGGTGGTCGTCCCCATCGGCTCCAACGAGCAGCACGGTCCCACGGGGTTGCTGGGCACCGACTGGCTCTGCCCGGAGATCATCGCCCACGAGGCGCAGAAGACCTCCGACCTGCTGATCGCGCCGACCTTCAACATCGGCATGGCGCAGCACCACCTGGGTTTCCCGGGGACCATCGCGCTGCGCCCCTCGACCTTCATGGCGGCGATCGGCGACTGGTGCCGCAGCCTCGGTCTCTACGGCTTCGAGAAGATCTATTTCCTGAACGGCCACGGCGGCAACGTCGCCACCATCGAGGCGGCCTTCTCCGAGCTCTACGCCGAGGCGACCTACGCCGGGAAACACCGCGGCTTCGCCTGCAAGCTGAAGAACTGGTGGGAGCTGAAGGGCGTGATGCCGCTCGCCAACCGCCAGTTCCCCACCGGCCACGGCAGCCACGCCACGCCCTCCGAAATCGCCGTCACCCAGTGGGGTTATCCGGACTCCATCAAGGCGGCCAACTACGCGCCGCAGATCGCCCCCACCGGCCCGATCCGCGAGGCGCTGGACTTCCGCGCCCGCTATCCCGACGGCCGCATGGGCTCCGACCCTGGCCAAGCGACCCCGGAAAAGGGCGGCGAGCTGGTGAAGATGGCGGCTGCCGGGCTGGTGGAAGACGTGGCGGCGTTCACGAATGAGGCGATGCCAGAACTCTAGTCCTCTGCCCAAAGGGGCAGGTGGCGCGGCGAGCGTGGCGAGACGTGGCGGAGGGGGCATTGGAGGACAAGAAACCCCCTCAGTCGCTCTGCGACAGCTCCCCCAGGGGGAGCGCGAGGGCGCGCTCACGACGTAAACACCTCGCCGCCGCGCACTTCGATCGGCCAGACCGTCAGTCGTTCGCCGAGGCAGGGGCTGGTGGCGCCTTGGCCGTCCAGGGTGAACAGCGCCCCGTGGCCAGTGCACAGGATGTGGCGGCCGTCGCGGGTCAGATAGCGGTCGTCGAAGGTGGCCAGCGGCCAGCCGGCGTGCGGGCAGCTGTCCACGTAGCCCGCCAGCAGCTCGCCTTTGCGGACGACGAAGCCTGCGAAGATCCGGCCGTCCTCGCGGAACCGGAAGCCCTTGCCGCCGGGGTCGGCGATCTCATCCAGCGCGCAGAGCCGATGGCCCGCGCCCGGCCGGGCCGGGTTGGTCTCGCTAGAGCTGGCCAATGGACGCGCGGAACGCCTTGATCTCCACCCGGTCCCAGAGGCCCGCCTTGGTGTAGGGATCGTCGGTATTGAGCGCCGTGGCGCCGGCGAGGTCGTCGGCCTCGACGATCAGCAGCGAGCCCGCCATGTCGCCCGCCTCGTCGAGCATCGGGCCGGCGAGCTTCACCATCGCGCGCTTGTCGGCCATGAAGGCGAGGTGCGCCTCGCGCGTCGCCATCCGCAGCGGCAGGCTGTCGGCCTTGTCGAAACAGGCCAGCATGAAGGTCGGCATCAGTTTTCCTCGCGCAGGGGTCGGGAGAGCAGGCCGCGGATGGCCTCGTCGACGTCGGCCTCGCCGGCCAGGATGGCGGCGACGGATTCGCAGATCGGGGTGTCGACGCCGAGCTTTCGGGCCAGCTGCCGCACGGCCGGCGCCGAGGCCACGCCCTCGGCCACCGAGAGCTTGCCCGCCAACGCCTCCTCCAGGGTCTGGCCGTGGCCCAGCGCCAGGCCGACGCTCATGTTGCGCGATTGCGGGCTGGAGCAGGTGAGCACCAGGTCGCCCAGGCCGCAGAGGCCGGCCACGGTGGCCGCCTCGCCGCCGAGCGCGACGGCCAGGCGGGTCAGTTCGGCGAAGCCGCGGGTGATCAGGGCGGCGTGGGCGCTGCGGCCCAGGCCCCGTCCCTCGACGATGCCGCAGGCGATGGCCAGCACGTTCTTCACGGCTCCGCCGGCTTCGGCCCCGATCATGTCGCTGGCGAAGTAGGGCCGGAAGGTCGGCGTGGCGATGGCCTCGGAGAGCGTGCGGGCGCAGTCCTCGTCGCGGCAGGCGAGGGTTACGGCCGTCGGTAGGCCGCGCGCCACCTCGCCGGCGAAACTCGGGCCGGAGAGCACGGCTGGGGCGGCGTGCGGTATGGTCTCGGCCAGCACCTCGGTCATCAGCTTCAGCGAGCCCTGCTCGACACCTTTCGAGCAGAGCAGGATCGGCAGGCCATCGTGCGCATGCGGGGCGAAGGCGGTGAGGGTGGACCGCAGGTGTTGGGCGGGGGCGACGGCCAGGACCAGGTCGGCCCCGGCCAGGTCCGCGAAATCACCGGTGGCCCGGATGCCGGGATCCAGGGCGACGCCGGGCAGGAAACTGGTGTTCTCGTGGCTCGCATTGACGCTGGCGACCACGTCGGCCTCGCGCGCCCAGAGTACGGTCTCCAGGCCCGCGCGGGCGCAGACCTGGGCCAGCGCCGTGCCCCAGGCCCCGCCGCCGATGACGCCGGCGCGCTTCATGCCTTGGCCCCCTTGCGGCCGGGGACGTGGGTCGGGTTGGCGTTGGCGGCCGCCGCGTCCAGCGGCCAGCGCGGCCGGGCCGGCGCGTCCAACGGGTCGGAAAGCCCCAGGGCCAGGCGCTCGGCCCCGGCGAGCGCGATCATCGCGGCGTTGTCGGTGCAGTAGGCGAGCGGCGGGGCGGTGAAGCTGAAGCCGCGCGCGTCGGAGGTCTCCGTGAGCCGGGCGCGCACCGCCCGGTTGGCTGCGACGCCGCCGGCCACGACGAAGCGCAGGTCGCGGCCCTCATGCTCGACGGCGTAGGCGGCCATGGCCCGGTCGCTGCGCTCGGCGAGCTGGCGGGCGATGGCGGCCTGGACGGCGGCGGCGAGGTCGCGCCGCTCGTCCTTGGTGGTCAGCCCTTCCGCGATCCGCGCGGCGGCGGTCTTCAGGCCGGAGAAGGAGAAGTCGCAGTCCTTGCGGCCCAGCAGCATGCGCGGCAACGGGAAGCGCTCCGCATCGCCGCCCTCGGCCAGGGCTTCCAGCGCCGGGCCGCCCGGGTAGGGCAGGCCCAGGGTCTTGGCGATCTTATCGAAGGCCTCGCCAGCCGCGTCGTCGATGGTCGAGCCGAGGCGCCGGCAGGCTCCGACGCCATCCACGCTCAGGAGCTGGCAGTGGCCGCCGGAAACCAGCAGCAGCAGGAACGGATAGGGCAGGTCCGCCGCCAGCTTGGCCGAGACCGCGTGGCCCTCCAGGTGATTCACCGCCACCAGCGGCAGGTCGCGGGCGAGCGCCACGGCCTTGCCGAACGCCAAGCCTACCATCACGCCGCCCACCAGGCCCGGTCCCGCCGTCGCCGCGACGCCCGTGAGGTCGCCGAACCCGAGGCCGGCGTCCTTGAGCGCCTGCAGGGCGATGGCGTCGATGCTCTCGACATGGGCGCGGGCGGCGATCTCCGGCACCACCCCGCCATAGGGTGCGTGGGCGGCGATCTGGCTGCCGACCACCGAGGACAGCACCTTGACGTGGCCGTCGGCGCTACGGCGCACGACCGCCGCCGCGGTCTCGTCGCAGCTGGTCTCGAGGCCCAGGACGGTCTGTGTGCTGGAGGTCATCCGGTTGCCGGGTGTCGCCCGCTCCTGTAGCAGGCGCTCTTACGTTCCGCTCCGAGGTAGACCGCCGCCCGTGCCCACGCAACCGCCCGCCCCTAAAGCGCAAGTGCGGATCGGCGCCCGCGGTTCCAAGCTCAGCCTGGCCCAGGCCGGCCACATGCAGCGGCTGATCGCGGCCGCGCTCGGCGCTGATCCGGACATTCGCGCCGAAGTCGAGGCCGCCGCGCCGCTGATCGTCATCACCACCACCGGCGACCGGGTGCAAGATCGCCGCCTGCTGGAGATCGGCGGCAAGGGCCTCTTCACCAAGGAGATCGAGGAAGCGCTGCTGGACGGCCGCATCGATTGCGCCATCCACTCGCTGAAGGATATGCCGGCGCAGTTGCCTGAAGGCCTGTGCATCGCCGCGATCCCCGAACGGGAGGATCCGCGCGACGCCTTCCTCAGCCGCGGGCCGCTGAGGCTTGAGGACCTGCCGCAAGGCGCCGTCTTGGGCACCGCCAGCCTGCGACGCCAGGCCCAGTCGCTGCATCGCCGGCCCGACCTCGACGTCCAGATGCTGCGCGGCAATGTCGACACCCGGATCGCCAAGCTGGAAGCCGGTGGCGCCGACGCGATCCTGCTGGCCTATGCGGGCCTGAGGCGCCTGGGCCTGGGCCATCTGCCCACGAGCCTGATCGACCCGGTGGAGTGCCCGCCGGCGCCGGGCCAAGGGGCCCTGGCCATCGAAACCCGGATCGGCGACTGCGACCTGGAATGGGTGCGGGCCCTGCGTCATGCGCCGACGGCGATCGCGGTGGCCGCCGAACGCGGCGCGATGCTGTCGCTCGAAGGTTCCTGCAAGACGGCCATCGGCGCCTATGCCCGCTTCGAGGGCGCGCACCTGAAGCTGACCGTTGAGGCGCTGTCGCCCGATGGCCGCGCTCGCTTCCGTCATGAAGGCGAGGCCGACCTCACCGAGCTCGCCGATGCGGAAGCCTCGGCCCAGGCCCTGGGCTTTTCGCTGGGCGAGGCGGTCCGCGAGGCCGCGGGCGACGCGATCTAGGCCGCGGCCTCTTGCTCAGGGGTCGTCGATCGGTCGAGGACGTCCTGCATCGCGGAGAGCAGCTGTTCGACGTCGATCGGCTTGGCGACGATCGCGTCCATGCCGGCGGCGCGGTACTCCGCGACCTGGTGGGCCATGGCGTTGGCGGTCAGCGCGATCACGGGCGTGCGGGGGCGACCCGATGCGGCCTCGCGCGTGCGGATCTCACGGGTCGCGGTGGGTCCGTCCATCACCGGCATCTGCACATCCATCAGGATCAGGTCCCAGGTCCCGCCCTCCCAGGCCTCCAGAGCTTGCCCGCCATCGGCCACGACGAAGGTTTCCACGCCGGCCTGTTCCAGGAGAGTTCGGATCACGAGCTGGTTGACGGCGTTGTCCTCCGCCGCCAGCACCCGCAGCGCCGGCGCCGCCGAGGCGCGTTTCGGCTCGGTCTTGGCCTTCCTGCCTGCGACCTCGTCGCCGACCCGGACCAGCGGCAGTTCGACGATGAAGCAGGAGCCCTGGCCCTCGGCGCTTTGCGCGGTGATCGCGCCGCCCATCAGCTCGGCCAGCTCACGGCAGATCGCCAGGCCCAGGCCCGTGCCGCCGAACTTGCGGGTCGTGGAGGTGTCGGCCTGCTCGAACTTCTGGAAGAGGTCCTTCAGGCGGTCGACCGGAATGCCCATGCCGGTGTCGGTGATGGCCAGGCGCAGGCCCGGGCTGTCGGCCTCCACCAGGACGCGGACCTCGCCTTCCTGGGTGAACTTCAGGCCGTTGGAGATCAGGTTGTAGAGGATCTGGCGTACGCGGGTGGCGTCGCCGAGGTAGATTCCTTGCGCCGCCTCCTCGATCTTCAGGTCGAAGCGCAGGCCCTTGGCGTTGGCAAGGGCGGTGAAGGCGGCGTGTGCACTGGTCGCCACCTCGCGGATCGAGAACTCTGCCTCCTCCAGATCGAGCTTGCCGGCCTCGATCTTCGAGAGGTCGAGCACGTCGTTGAGGATGGTCAGCAACCCTTCGCCGGACTGGCGGACCACGTCGAGGCGCTCACGCTGGACCGGCGTGAGCTCGTCGGCGGCCATGGCCTGCGCCATGCCGAGCACGCCGTTCAGCGGCGTGCGGATCTCATGGCTCATGGTCGCCAGGAAAGCGGACTTGGCGCGGTTGGCGGCCTCGGCGGCGTCGCGGGCGTTCACCAGGTCGATCTCGTTGCGCTTTTCCCGGTCGATGTCGCGCATCGCCCCGATGATCCGGTCGATCCGGCCGTCCGGGCCGCGGATCGCCTCGCTGACCCCTTCGACCCAACGGTGCGGCCCGTCGGGGCGCATGATCCGATACTGCGTCTTGTAAGGCGTGCCGTCCTCGATGTGCTTGGCCCACAGCGCCTGGGCGGCGGGCCGGTCGTGGGGGTGGACTGAATCCCAGATGCCCTCGCTGGCCGCGTCGAAGTCCCGCTGTTCGTCAGCGGTGAACGAGACGCCGTCGGACGCCATTTCGCGCCGCGCGTGGTCGAAGTCGTAGATCTGGATGTTGGTCAGCTCGACGGCGATCCGCAGCCGCTCCTCGGAGCGTCGGGTCTGCTCCATGGCCTCGACGATCTCGGTGACCGCGTGGGCCGCGAGCATCACGCCGCCGATCGCGCCGGCGGCGTCGCGCCACGGCGTGAAATCCATCTGGTGCCAGACTCGTCCGCTGCTGTTCACGGACTCGATGCGCGGTTCGTGGATCGATTCCCCGGCCTGGCAACGCTCCACGTGGGGCTTGAAACGTACGAACCCCGGCGGCGTGAGATCGAAGATGTTGCGGCCCAGCGCATCCGCTTCGGTGAGGCCGCGCACCTTGAGCCAGCGGGGACTCGCCTTGAGCACCCGCGACTGGCGATCGAGCATCACCAGCATCACGGGCACGGAGTCCACGAAGGCGGCCAGGGTGGCGCGGGTCTTGTCCAGCTCCTCGGCGTTTCGCGCGGCGATGCCGGCGGCGCGCGCCCGGTTGCACTCTTCAGCGACGCCGGCCGCCAGGAGTTCGAGCCCCTTGGCCAGGGCGCAGTCGTAGGCGCGGGGTTCGCGGTCCAGGACGGCGATCACGCCCGGCGTGGTCCCGTCGTCCAAGGTGACCGGCGCGGCAGCGTAGAAGCGCACGCCATGCTTCGTGACGCCCTCGTCCTGGGCGTATCTCGGGTCGAGGGTCCCGTCCTCGATCCAAATGGTCTTGCCGGCGTCCATCGCCTGCCGCGCGATGCTCGTGTGGCTGAGGACGAAGTTTCTCCCGCCGCGGCTGCGCCAGGCCCGGTGGCCGTCGATCAGGTCAATGTGCGATTCCAAGGCGCCGAACAGCAGCTTCGCCAGACGCGTCGCGCGATCGAATGCCGGCTGAACAGGCTCGAGCCCAAACGGAGCTCCCACGGCTGAACGCATTTTGCGACTCTCGATCCCTTCCCAGCTTCACCGAGTCCCACACGCACGAGAACATCGGGTTAAGATGCCGAGTCCGTGGGGCGTGGCCGGACGAAAGGACCTGCGTCAGGTTGGCGCAGCGCGCGCGGGTTTCTGCTACAAGAATCGCACATGCCGCGTCGCCGCCAACGAATCTGGATCACTCGCGCTCAGCCCGCCGCGGACGTCACCGCCGAGCGGGTGCGCGCGCTCGGCCACGAGGCCTTGGTCGCCCCTCTGTTGGCGGTGCATCTGATCGATCCGGTGCAGATTGATCTCGACGGCGTCGCCGCACTTGCCTTCACCAGCGCCAACGGCGTGCGGGCCTTCGCAGAGAAGTGCCCCGAGCGAACGCTGCGGGTGTTCGCCGTCGGCGCCGCCACGGCGCAGGCGGCCCGCGCGGTGGGCTTCCGCAGCGTGCTTTCGGCCGACGGAGACGTAGAAGCCCTCGCCGAAGGCATCGGCCTTCGCCGCGGCGAGCTGAAGGGCGCGGTGCTGCACCCGGGCGCCGCGGAACCGGCGGGCGACCTCGCCGGATCGTTGGAGCGCCACGGCATCGAGGCCCGCCGGCTGATCCTCTACGAAACCGGCTCGGTGAAGCTTGCCGCCGACCAGGTCGAGCTGCTGATCAGGGCCGACGCGGCGCTGCTGCATTCGCCCAGCGCGGCCAAGGCCCTGGCCGGCGTCCTGAAGACCCATCCCGCGCCGAAACTGAGGGTCCTGGGCCTCTCCAAGGCCGTGATCAAACCCCTGGCCCGCACCCCCTTGGGCGGACGGGCCTTTCCGCCGTTCCCCCTCGAAGCGGCCCTGCTGAATCTGATAGACCGCAGCTCATGAATCCGTCGTCCGATCCGGATATCACCGCGCCGCGCGACCCGGCCGCCTATCGTCCGCGGCCCCTGCTCGGCGTGACCTTCTGGGCGATGATCGCCTTCGGTGCGATCTGCGTCCTGGCGGGCGTGGGGCTGGCGACCTTCGGGCCGAAGCTGCTGGCGCACGCGCCGATCCTGACCGCGCCGCCCGAACCGGCTGCCGGGCCCGAGCGCCCGACGGCCATGGTCGCCCCGGCCCCGGCGGCGCCGGTCGCCACGCCGGAGCCGCCCACCGCTTTCGCCGACGTGGACCGGCTGAGCGCCCGGGTCGCCGCGCTGGAAACCCACGAGACCCAGACATCGCAGGCCGCGGCCGCAGCGCTCGCCGCCGCGGCCGCGGTGGAGGCGTCGCAAGGCTCGGGCCCGTTCGCCGATCAGATGGCCGGCCTGGTCGCGATCTCGCCGCCTTCGCCCGAGCTGAGCGCCTTGGTGCGGCTCGCCGAGGCCGGCGCTCCGAGCCGCGCGGCCCTGGCCGCCAGCTTCCCCGACTACGCCGCCCGGGCCGCCAGCGCCGCGCGGGCGCCGGCCGACGGCGCAGGGCTCGCGGCCCAGATCACCTATGAGCTTTCACGGATCGTCACCCTTCGACGGGTCGGCGACGTGCCGGGCGACAGCGTCGATGCGCTCCTGGCGCGCGCCGAGCGGCAGGTGGAGGACGGCGACCTCGACCATGCTTTGCGCACCCTCGACCGCTTGCCGGCCAAGGCGCGCGACGCAATCGGCGGGTGGCGCAGCCGCGCCGAGCGTCGCGCGGAGATCGACAGGAACGCCGCCGCCCTGCGCGCCCGCGCCCTGCAGGCGTTGGCCACGGCCGCGGGACCCCCCGCCGAAACGGCGACCCCTGCGGGCGAGAAGGTCGGGACGTGATCCGCGCCGGCCTGGTCGTGTTCCTGGTGGTCGCGGTCGCCGCGGCCATCCTGGCCCTCACCGGCGACGCCGGCCGCACCAGCATCGTCTGGCTGGGCTGGCGCGCCGACATGACGGCGGCCGCGGGCGTCCTGATCGTCCTCTTCGGCGCGCTCCTGGCGACCATCGGCTGGCGGACCCTGTTGTGGATCCTCGCCGCGCCCCAGCGCGCCGCGCGGAGCCGGGCGGAGAACCGCCGTCGCCAGGCCAATGAGGCGCTCACCCGTGGCTTCCTCGCCGCCGCGGCCGGCGACGGCTCGGAGGCGCGCCGACTTGCGCAGAAGGCGGCCGATCTGGCTGACGAAACGCCCGGCCTTGTGCGGATTCTGGCCGCCCAGGCGGCCGAGGCCTCCGGCGACGCCGCCGCCGCAAAGGCCGCCTACACCGCCATGCTGGGCTTTCCGGAAATGCGGCTCGCCGGCCACAAGGGGTTGATGCAGCTCGCCTTGGCGCAGGGCGAGCGCGAGACGGCGCTGCGACATGCGCAGGAGGCCTTCGGCGAAGCCCGCAGCGCCCGCTGGGCCTGGCGCGCGCTGTTGGACGCGCGCCTTGAGGCCGCGGACTGGAGCGCCGGCCTGGACCTGGTCAGGAACGCCCTCGACCGCAAGATCGTGCCGCCGGTGGTGGCCGAGCGCGCGCGCGCCGCGCTCCTGGCCGCTCTGGCCGCCCAGCTTGAAAATGCCCCCGAGCCCAAGGCCCGCGCCCAGGCGCTCGATTCCGCCGTCGAAGCCGCCAAGCTGCAGCCGGGCTTCGCACCGGGCGTGGTGATGGCAGCCCGCCTTTTGGCGGCTGACAACAAGATCGGTCGAGCCTCGACGACGATCGAAAACGCCTGGAAGGCCTCGCCCCACCCCGCGCTTTGGCTCGCCTACCGGGACCTGAAAACCGCCGAGACGCCCCGCGAACGGGCCCAGCGCCTGCTTGTGCTGGCGGCGCAGAACCCCAGCCATCGCGAGAGCCGCATCCTGCATGTCGAACAGGCGCTGATCGCGGGCGATCCGCCGGCGGCGCGGGACGCGATCAGGGTCCTGGACGGCGAACCGGCCACCGCGCGGATCGCGGGCCTTCGGGCGCGGGTGGCTTTCGCCTCGGGCCTTCCCGACGAGGCGCGGCTGTGGATGGCCCAGGGGATGCACGCGCCGCAGGAGCCGGACTGGTCGGATCTCGATCCCGAGGGCCGCGCCTTCGCTTACCACGCCTCCGACTGGGCCCGCCTGGTGATCACCTTCGCCGAGACCGGCGACCTGATCCATCCGCGGCATGAGCGCGCCGAACGCGGCCTGAGCGAGCTGCCGGAACTGCCGATCGCCTACGCGGACTCTGCGCCCTTCATCGGTCCCGACGGGCGAGAGCCGGTGCTCTATCCGGTCGAGGAGCATGACTACGACCCCGAGGAGGCCGAGCCGCCCGAGGCGCCGCCTGCGCCCTCCGCGAGGCCGCAGAATCGACGCCGCTTGGCGAGCGGGCCGAGAGCCGCTAAATAGGCCCTCCTTTGCGGCCGGGGTCCGGTTCGCGAGCCGAAAGGCCCCTCTACTGGGCCGCCTTAGCTCAGCTGGTAGAGCGGCGCATTCGTAATGCGTAGGTCGGAGGTTCGAGTCCTCTAGGCAGCACCATATTTTCCCTATGTTTTCGATATGTTGATGCAGTGACGTTCACCTGTCGCGCGACTGCTGGGCGGCGTGGAAGCAAGCTGGAAGCATCCAAACGGCTGCTTCCATCCACAGCGTTTTAGGCCGCTTGCCGGTGTTGCCCCGTGTTCTGGCAGGAACCGCGCTCCATGAAGTCGATCAAATCTGCGCGCGTATGGCGCGCTGTTTACGTGCCCATCAGGGTCACTTACGCGGGCCTTTTTGCTAGGACTTCGACCTTCTTGGCTCCCCGCAACTAAGCTGCGCTGCGGACCTCAGTCATTCGATCGATAGCGCGATTCATCCCCTCACGTTGGAGGTCTTCGAAGAGCTGGGCGTACAGCGCCGTTGTGGACGCTTGCGTGTGTCCGAGCGCCTTGCCGGCAGTTGCTAGGTCCGATCCCGCAGTGCGGCCTGTCGGGCCGCCACGAATGGGGAACGGCCGGCAAGGCGCCGCGTTGATGCACAGTAGCACCGGTGTGTGCCGATGCGCCGGGTCGTCCTCGTTGACCACAGCGAAAGGAGGACGGGAGCCTTGAACCTAGTCGCCATCGCCGCACTCGTCCTTGGCCTCACGGTCGCGGCCGACGCCAATGCCGCCAGCGCGACCTGCCGCAAGGTGGACAGTGGGGCAGTGGACCGCGTGTGTCGCTGGCCGATGGGTAAGGGCGAGTTCGTCAACGTTTACTATGGGCCACCCTCTCCCCAGGCCCCGCCCGAGCCCATCCGCTACGAGACCAATGACGCGCCGCCGCCCACGGCGCCGGCGTACGACGATTATGGCTACGTCATGCCATTCGTGCTCGGATCGCACACCGTGCATCGACGCGACCAACACCACAGGTCGCGGCTCCTGACAGTCGGCCGTCCACCGACTTTCCACGGCGGATTTCAGGGTGGCGCGACCCAAGGCGGCGGTTTCCGCGGACACGGTATGGGCGGGCGCCGAAGATGAGGAAAACCAGCACGCCAAGAAGAAGGGGGTCGATGGGGTTCATGCGGGGTCACGCAGCCACAGGCTCGGGCGGATCGGGGACCAGCGTCCCAGTTGGCGGGCCCTTCAAGAGCCCGGAATAGTCCGCGCGGTATCGAGCCGGGTCGCGGCGCCGTCGCGGTTCAGCATCACCGCCTGGCGGTTGTGGAAGACGTGCATGTCGTCGCCCGGCGCGGTCTCCTGCATGACCATCGTATCGCTCTTGGCGCGCTCGCCCTCGTGGGTGTGGCTGGTCGACAGCCCGGCGAGGAACAGCGGCCCGCCGTCGGCCGGTGCAATCGACTGCTTGGTCATCGTGCCCTTGGGACCGGTCCATTCGCAGATCGCGGTCGCTGGGATGATTCAGCGGCGGCTCCTCACAGCGTCGCGGAAGCTTGCCTTGGTCGCCATCTCCTCGGACCGGCAGTTGTTGGTCGGAAACTTCCAGGCCTTGGCGGGTCCCTTGTGGAAGAATGGCACAGGCTGGACGACGGAAGGCTTGTCCAGCAAGCCGACGTCGCGAATGTCCGCCATGGGTGGGGGCTCAAGCGGTGAACTGCGCTCGCGACTGTGACCCCCCAGGTCTGCAGCGGCCGCGCTCGGGGTCCCGAGTAGGGCTTCGCACCCGGGCGCGGTAGTGTGGCAAGATCAGCCGGCACAGCGCGGGGGACGCATGTCACTTTCGGATCTGGCGGCGCTGGGCGGCTTTGTCAGCGGCCTTGGTGTGCTGGTCTCGCTCGTTTTCCTCTATTTCCAGCTGCGGCAGCTGAATTTCCAGGCGCGGCAGAACGTCAGGCACACCCAGGCGCTGATCTTCCAGGGCGGCGGGGCTCGGGCTTCGAGTCAGATGCTGACGATGACGGATGCTGACCTGGTGGCCGCCTCGATCATCGGCAACGGCGGCGTGGTCACGCCCGAGGCCATCAAGGCGCAGCAATTCCGCCTGCTCTGGCACACGCACTACATCACCTGGGACGACAACCATTCCCAGCACGAGGACGGGCTGATCAGCGACGCGGCGTTCGCGCGCCTCCGGGCCATCATGGTCGAGAACCTGAAAGCCAACCCCGGCTACGTTCCGATGTACTTGGAGTTCGCCCGCGACTACGCCCCTGACTCGAGCTTCCACCGGTTTGTCCGGGACGTGTGTTCGGAAGCCTCGGCGCCGCCCGCCGCGGCCCACTAAGTCCTCAGGCGCCCGGTGTCAGACAAGCGCGGGAAATCCGCTGAGCGTCCGCCAGAATGCTTCACCGTCGTGAGCGGGACGAAGGTTGTGCCCTCGGGACGCGATCAAAAGTAGAGCTGGTCGACGTAGATGCCGCGCTCTTTGACGCGATCGCCCGGCGCGATGCCGCACAGGACGACGTAGGGCTCCCGGCGCTTGGCGAGGGCCCAGAGCGCGGCCGCGCCGCGCGAACCGGCCGAGGTGAAGATCGAGAGCTCGGTCGTTCCTTCAGCGGCGAGCCTGGCCCGCCAGTCGTTCACCAGCGCGACGAGCTCACCCAGGCCGTCGGACGTGCAGCCGTAGTCGAGGACGAAAGCGCGCACGTCTCGGCTCTCGACGCCCCGTTCGCGGCGGATCACACCCATTTTCGGCGCCCAGACCCCGACGCAGGCGCGCTCCGAGATCAGGAAGCTCGACCAACTGTAGGAGCCCGGCGCGCGCGAGAGGCGCTCGCGTAGCGAGCCGAGACTGTAGGGACAAAAGAGCTCTTCCTCGCCGTGCGTGTCATTGAGGTACGCGAGCAGTCGTTCCGCATCCGCCGCCGTCGCCGATCGGCCCAAGCCGGCTGCAGCGGCGCCTCCCGTGTCGATCACCAGCCGCTCGGCCATCTCCGGCCAGCGCCCTTCGGGCTGCAGCCGTAGCGCCGACTCGTTGTCGGCCGCGATGAAGCTGTAGGGCGCGACTGGGCCGGGTCGGACGCCGGATCGGCCGATCACGGCCTCGAAGCTGGCCAGCCCGGCCAGTCCACTTACGCCGCCGCGCCGCGCAGCGGGGTGTACGCGGACGCGGTGATCGTAGAGACCCTGAAGGTCTCGTCCGGCGATGCGGATCGGGTGAACCACGCTGGCGTGGAGCCCGACAATGGCGCCGTCCCGTTCCACCACGGAGGCGTCGCTCCCCATCAGCCGCTCGGCTTCGAAGTAGTCGCGCGACCTGTCGTAGACTGTCTCGACGTCGCCGGTGATGATCGGCGCCGCGAGTTCGAGGGCGGCGAGTGCCTCGGCGTCGGCGGGTGCGACGGGACGATAGGAGAGGCCCGGCGGATACGGGAAAATGCCAAGCCGGATCACGCCTTCGACGAGCCCGACGCCGAGCGCCCAGGCGCGACCATTTTCGCCCTTCAGCTCAGCCACGCAGAGGTTCGCCTTGGGAAGACGATAGGCGATGACCTTGAAAGGGCCGGTCACGGCGGCGGCGGCGGGCATGCGCTCCTTGATGACAGCCGCGGACTCGGCCGGGAAGCGCGCGAGGAACGCTTCGAGCGGCGCGGACCCTTTGCATCGGATCTGCTCCGTCACGAAACGCGTCGCATCGCCCAGCGGCGCGGCGGCCATCTCGGCCGGCATGGGTGCGTCAGTCATGCCCGGGTCCCCAGGCTCAAAGCATGGTCTACCGGCGGGCGGACTTCAACCTCGCGCGGCGATGGTCAAAATGGCGATGCCTCGATGGCGGACGCTCTGACTGACTGCTTTGGGTAGTGGGCTCAGCCGGGTGAACGCAACACGCTACTCTTTGGTCAGAGGGAGCGTGGGCCATGAAGCAGCGGCGTCGCTTCTATTGGGTGTCGCACCACTGTTACAGCTTCTGCTCAAGCTTGGCGCGCTAGTGTCACGCTTCGGAGCGTTCAGTGAAAATCCAGCGTATCAGCCGCGTGCCCGCCCTTCGCCACCGCATCGACATCGAAAACGTTCGGGACCGCCGATACTGGGCGGGAAAGTGGGGGCTGACGGATCAAGAGTTGCGCGATGCTGTTGCCGCCGCCGGTCCATTGGCGGCTGACGTGGCCGCGCATCTCAACCAGCCGCTGTAGCGTGTGGGCAGGCCAGGGTTGACCCGACCGGCCCGACTTGGTGACCTCTGAAAACGTCGTCTCGCCGAAACCCCAGGCGCAAGCCGCTGTCTGGATCGCAAAGCTAAGCCAGCCCCGCAACACGACTGCCGAACTCTGGGAGTTCGCCGCTTGGCGAGGGACGCAGAGCCCGCAAAAAGGCTGCTCTCCGACAGGCACGATCCCGCGCATTGGCGGTCCTATTTCGGAGCCGCGTGGTGGCTGACAGTCAATTGCAGGAGACCGCGTCGGGAT
>Ga0307513_10001431_pt1 | contig 34296 bp, 29 predicted proteins | sample 15_EM_MG_FD_202174 | JGI IMG/M metagenome (GOLD analysis project Ga0307513, IMG submission 202174) | Populus trichocarpa ectomycorrhiza microbial communities from riparian zone in the Pacific Northwest, United States - 15_EM | ecosystem: Host-associated > Plants > Roots > Unclassified | place... | reverse complement strand
GAGCGCAGAGGCAAGCGGATCAGGGCTGGCACATGTTTGAGCGAAGCGAGTTTGTGCCAGACCCCGCTTGACTCGAGCACCGCAGGTTGCCCGCAGCGAAGCGTAGGGACTCAGACTGCGGGTCGCCTTTTTTTGCTTACTTTTTTTGGCGAAGCAAAAAAAGTGAGTCGCATGCCGGGCGAACCCGGCCAGCAACTCTCAGCAGAGGACGCACCGCCGGAGCAAGAACCGGCTACTCGAGGAAGTTCCTCAAAGCCGCCTCAACCGCCGCCGCGGTTGCCAGAGGCTTCTCCATAGGAAACAGATGACTCCCATCCAGCATCATGATCCGGCCCTTGGTGACCTTCTCGGTCATCGCCATCCCAACCTGCTTCATCTCTACCGACTGCCGGCCGCCGATAAACGTCACAGGGCATTTCAGGGGGTGGCGCTTGAGCAGGGCCTCCAGGTTGTCGGGCAGGGTGTTGTAGATCGCAGTCTCCACGTCGCGGTCAAAGCTCAGCAACTGCTTGCCTTCGTCGTCGCCGGTGCCTTCATACGTGCCGTGCTCGATGTAGTCGCGCAGCACCTGTTCGTCCCAGGCGGCAAAGGCCTTTTTGCTGCGAAAGTGCTCAAACACTTCATCTTTGCCCAGCCATTGGTTCTTGCGTTTGCGGCTGATGGCGCCAGGCGAGATAGAGCCGACCAGCTGTGCGCGCTTGGCGACGCTGAGGGCGCGGGCGCGCCAGCCGCCGAGGATGGGTGAGTCGACCAGCACCACGCCTTTGACCGGCTGGCCGCCCAGTTGGGGGTTGCGTGCGGCGCACATCAGGCTCAGGAAACCGCCCAGCGAATGGCCGACGAGGAAAGCGGGCTGGCCGCACTTTTCAACTTCGCGTGCGGTGAAGTCCGCGAGCTGCTGAACAAGGTTGGGCCAGTTGCTGGTGACGGGGTAGCGCGGGTCGTGGCCGAATTTTTCAATCGCCTTGACCTGAAAGCCGCGAGCTTTGAGGCTCTGGAAGACCGCGCTATAGGTGCTGGCCGGAAAGCTGTTGCCGTGGGAAAAAATGACCAGCGGTTTGGAGGAAGACGGCACGGCTTAGATGAGTTTCTCGTCAGGCGTGCTGATTTTCTTCAGCGGCTCGTGGCGCGTGGCTGGCATCTTCAGCGGGATGTCGGTGTGCGCGTCGTCCCACACCGGGTCTTCGATGCTGTCGAACACTTCGCGCAGCTTCTGGCCCCAGCTGCTGTGCATCATGCGGTAGTAGGGGTTGTCGTTGTCGATGCAGACGATCTTGTCGCTCTTGTAGGTGTCGGCTTCATAGACCACCAGGTCCAGCGGCAGGCCGACCGAGAGATTCGACTTCATGGTCGAGTCCATGGAGACCAGCACGCATTTGGCGGCTTCGGCCAGCGGCGTGGCGGGGGTGAGCACGCGGTCCAGCACGGGCTTGCCGTATTTGGATTCGCCGACCTGGAAGTAAGGCGTCTCGTCGGTGGCTTCAATGAAGTTGCCGGCCGAATACATCTGGAAGAGGCGCATGTTCTCGCCGCGAATCTGCCCGCCGAACACCAGCGAGACATTGAAGTCCACATCGGCGTTTTTCAGTGCCTCGGCGTCGCGGTCATACACGCGGCGGATGGCCGAGCCCAACACGCGGGCGGCATCGAACATGCTTTTGGCGTTCCAGATGGTGATGGGCTCGCCGCCTTCGTGGTCCTTGAGCTGCTCGACCTGCAGGATCTCGCGAATCGATTGCGAGATCGACAGATTGCCGGCCGACAGCAGCACCATGAAGCGGTCGCCGGCCTTTTCGTAGACGATCATCTTGCGGAAGGTGCTGATGTGGTCCAGGCCCGCGTTGGTGCGGGAATCGGACAAAAACACCAGCCCGGCGTTGAGTTTGGCAGCGACGCAGTAAGTCATGAGGTGGTCTGGAGTTGTGGGGGACGTGGAAGGTGTCGGGTTTCGCTGGTTCACGGTGCGGTGGAAATTTTCTTCAAACGGTACAGGGCATCCAGCGCCTCGCGCGGGCTCAGGGCATCAGGGTCTATGGTACCCAATGCCTTCTCAACAGCGCTTTGCTCGGCCGCTGCGGTTTCGGGTGGCGCGGCAAACAGGTCGACTTGCGCACGGGCCTCGGTCTGGTGGGCTTCGAGCGCATTGAGTGCGTGGCGGGCGTGGTTGACGACAGCCGCGGGCACGCCGGCCAGCTTGGCCACCGCAATACCGTAGCTCTTGCTGGCGGGGCCGGGCTCGATGTGGTGCATGAACACGATGTCGGCGCCGGACTCGACCGCGCTCACATGCACATTGATCGCGCCGTGGTGCTGCGCCGGGAATTCGGTGAGCTCAAAGTAATGCGTGGCAAACAGCGTGAAGGCCTGTGTTTTGTTGTGCAGGTAGGCGGCGATGCCACCCGCCAGCGCCAGGCCATCGAAGGTCGAGGTGCCGCGGCCGATCTCGTCCATCAGCACCAGTGAATGCGGTGTGGCGGCGTGCAGAATTTGCGCGGCCTCGGTCATCTCGAGCATGAAGGTCGACTGCGCATTGGCCACGTCGTCGGCCGCACCGATGCGGGTGTGGATCGCATCAATCGGCCCGAGCTTGCAGGCGGCCGCCGGCACGTAGGAGCCAACACTGGCCAGCAACACGATGAGCGCGACCTGGCGCATGTAAGTCGATTTACCGCCCATGTTGGGGCCGGTGATGACCTGCATGCGGTGCTTGCCGCTCATGCGGCTGTCGTTGGCGATAAAGGAGCCGCCGCCGGTTTCTGCCAGGCGAGCTTCGACCACCGGGTGGCGGCCTTGGGTGATGTCGATGCAGGGTTCGCGCACAAACACGGGCGCCGCCCAGTTGAGCGTGAGCGATCGCTCGGCCAACGCACACAGCGCGTCGAGGGAGGCGAGGGCGCGCGCCAGGCGGCTCAGCGCGGGAATGAAGTCCTGCAATTGGTCGAGGAGTTGTTCGTACAGCCACTTCTCGCGCGCCAACGCCCGCTCTTGCGCCGACAGCGCCTTGTCTTCAAAGGCCTTGAGCTCGGGCGTGATGTAGCGCTCGGCGTTCTTCAGCGTCTGGCGGCGGCGGTAGTCGTCGGGTACCTTGTCGAGCTGGCCTTGCGTCACCTCGATGTAGAAGCCATGCACCTTGTTGAACTGCACGCGCAGGTTGGCGATGCCGGTGCGGGCTTTTTCGCGGCCCTCCAGGTCGAGCAGAAAATCGTCGCAGTTGGTCTGGATCGCACGCAGCTCATCGAGGTCGGCGTCGCAGCCGTGGTTAATGACGCCGCCATCGCGAATCAAGGCGGCGGGCTCGTCGAGCACGTAGCGGCCCAGCAGTGCGCTGCAGCCTGCCGGGGGTTGCAGGTCTTCGAAGATCTTGGTCAAAAGTGCCGGCAGCCCAGTATCCGCCTGGGCTGTCAGCTCCGTTTTTTGTAGCGTGTCTTTCAGCGCGACCAGCTCGCGCGGGCGCACCTGGCGCAGCGCGATGCGGGCGGTGATGCGTTCCACATCGCTGCAACCCTTGAGTTTGGCGCGCAGGGTTTGCTGCGAGCCGCCGCGCAAATGCGTGATGGCCTCCAGACGCGCTGCCGCCTGCGCGCGGTCGCGGCGCGGAGTGAGCAGCCAGCTTTTGAGCGCGCGGCTGCCCATGCCGGTGGTGCAGGTGTCCAGCAGCGAAAACAGCGTGGGCGAATCTTCGCCGCGTAGCGTCTGCGTGAGCTCGAGGTTGCGGCGGGTGGTTTGCGGCAGCTCGATCAGCTCGCCCGAGCGCACCACCTGCAGGCCCTGCACATGCGAGAGCGCGCGGCCCTGCGTGTGTTCGGCGTAACCCAGCAGCGCGGAGGCGGCGGCGTGGGCTTCGTTCAGCGCTTCGGCGTTCCATGACGCGAGCGAGGCAACCTTGAGCTGGTCGAGCAGGCGGCGTGCGCCTAGTGCCGCATCAAACTGCCAGGCGGGGCGGGCAGACGAGGCGCAGCGCTGGCTTTTGAGGCGCTGCTCGAAGGCCGGCGTCACGTCGACGTTGTAGAGCAACTCGCTGGGCGCCACGCGCGCCAGCCAGGCCTCGAGTTCGTCATTGGCGCAGTGCGCCAGGTGAATCTCGCCCTGCGTCACACTGAGCCAGGCCAGGCCGCAGGTATTGCGCGCGCCCTGGTGCACCGCCAGCAAAATCGATTCGTTTTTGTCGTTCAGCAGCTCGGTGTCGGTCAGCGTGCCGGGCGTGACGACGCGCACGACCTTGCGCTCTACCGGGCCTTTGCTGGTGGCGACGTCGCCGACCTGCTCGCAAATCGCGACCGACTCGCCGAGCTTGATGAGTTTGGCCAGATAGCCTTCCAGCGCATGAAAGGGCACGCCCGCCATCACGACAGGCTCGCCGGCCGACTGGCCGCGCCGCGTCAGCGTGATGTCGAGCAGGCGCGCGGCTTTCTCGGCATCGGCAAAAAAGACTTCATAAAAGTCGCCCATGCGGTAGAAAACCAGCGTGTCGGGGTACTCGGCCTTGATGCCGAGGTACTGCTGCATCATCGGCGTGTGGGCTGCCAGCGGCGGCATGCCGGAGGCAGCAGGCGTGGCGGGGCTGGCGTTGTCGGGTCTCACCTGGGCGTTCTCACTCATGCGGGTTGGGAGGGGACCGGCGCGCGGGGCGCCAGGTCAATTCCGCATTATCAGTGCGCGGCGGCCCACGCGGCCCGTGCGCTTAGAACGGGGCGTCGGGTGTTTTTGCAGCGGTGTCCCCGGCCTTGATGCGTTTGGCCTTCAACGTGGGCTTTTCAGCGGCAACTGGGGCCGGCGCGGGCTCAGCGCCGTCTTCTGCTTCGGCGGGAGCGGCCGTGTCCTTGAGCGCCTGGCGCACAGCAGCTTTGTCGCCGACGCCGGCGAATTTGCTGTATTTGCCCAGGGTGGCGACCATCTGGCCGTAAATGCGCGGGTTGCCGGCCACACATTCGCCGTGGTCCATGAAGTCGGCTTCGCCGGTGAAGTTGCCGATCAGGCCGCCGGCTTCGGTCACCAGCAGCGAGCCGGCCGCCACGTCCCAGGGCTTGAGGTTGGCTTCAAAAAAGCCGTCGCTGAAGCCTGCGGCTACGTAGGCCAGGTCGAGCGCAGCCGCGCCTGGGCGGCGCACGCCGGCGCACTGGCTCATCACTTCGCCGAGCATGTTGAGGTAGGTTTTGAGCTTGTCGCCGGGGCGGTAGGGGAAGCCGGTGGAGATCAGGCACTCTTGCAAGCGGGTGCGCTTGGCCACGCGGATGCGGCGGTCGTTCATGTAGGCGCCGCGGCCCTTGGTGGCGCAGAAGATGTCGTTGCGGGTGGGGTCGTACACCACGGCCTGCTCGACCTTGCCTTTGACGGCCAGCGCGATGCTGACGCAATAGACCGGGAAGCCGTGGATGAAGTTGGTGGTGCCGTCCAGCGGATCGATGATCCAGACGAAGTCGGAGTCTTTGGCGCCATGCTCGCTGCCCGATTCTTCGGCCAGGATGCCGTGGCCGGGGTAGGCGGTCAACAGGGTTTCGATGATGGCGGCTTCGGCGGCCTGGTCGATTTCGGTGACGAAGTCGTTGGTCTGTTTGACCGAGACACGGACCGCTTCGACGTCAAGCGCCGCGCGGTTGATGATGGCGCCGGCAGCGCGCGCAGCCTTGATGGCCACGTTGAGCATGGGATGGAGATTGCTGGACATAATTTGTAGGGAAGAACGGGGAAAAACCGGCGCTGACGATGCGGGCGGCGGGCAATGGCGGTATTTTCCCATAAACGCGATACGGGCCTCTTGTGGCCCTCCCAGCAGACGATATCGCGTGTGCTCCGCCCTAGGCGCCTTCGACGATCAGGAAATCCGCGTCGGCGTGCTGCTGACGGATGGCTTTGGCGGCCTGGTACTCAGGGCTGGCATAGCAGGCCTTGGCGGTGGCTAGGTCGGCATATTCGACGACCACATTGCGTTCGCGCGAGCTGCCTTCCATGCATTCGTACGCGCCGCCACGCACCAGAAAGCGCGCGCCGAATTTCTCGAAAGCGGGCCGCGCTGCCGTGAGGTAGCGGGGATATTCCTCCATGTTGCGCACCGAGACGTGCACGATCCAGTAAGCCTTTGCCATTGTTGATCCTTGTCGTTGGGAAGTGGTGAAGGGCTGGACGATACGCGTGACAAATCATTTTGAAAAATGAATAATAAAGATCAATTGCATCCTTATATGAGATTGAAAGAGGGTTTATGGATTTGGGTGACCTGGTGATCTTCAGGGCGGTGGTCGAGGCCGGCGGCATCACGCGCGCGGCCGAGCGTCTGCACCGGGTGCAGTCCAACATCACGACGCGCATCCGCCAGCTGGAGGAAAAGCTCGGCGCACAGCTTTTCATCCGCGAAGGCAAGCGCCTGCACCTGTCGCCGGCGGGGCAGACTCTGCTGGGCTATTCAGAGCGGCTATTGGCCCTGGCTGACGAGGCGCGTGAAGCGGTGCAAGATGGCAAGCCGCGCGGCCCCTTTGTACTCGGCGCGATGGAAAGCACGTCGGCGGTGCGCCTGCCCGGCCCGCTGAGCGACTTCGTGCGGCAGTACCCGGCAGTCAAGCTGACGCTCAAGACCGGCAACCCGCAGCAACTGGCCGCTGCCGTGCTGGCCGGCACCATGGACGCCGCACTGGTGACCGGCGCGATTGCCGGCGGGCCGTTTGAGCGCGAGCCGATTTACCGCGAAGACCTGGTGATCGTGGCGAGCGCGGGGCATGCGGCGATCACGTCCGCTGAGGCCGAGGGCGCAGAGCCGCCCCGTACCATCGTCGCCTTTGAGCCCGGTTGCCCGCACCGGGCCCGGCTGGAGCGGTGGTACGCCGGCAAAAACAGCATGCCGGTGCAAACCATCGAAATCACCTCGTACCACGCCATGCTGGGCTGCGTGGTGGTGGGCATGGGCATTTCGCTGGTGCCGCGCAGCGTGCTGGCGACCTTTCCGGAGCGGGCGCGCCTGAGCGTGCATGAATTGCCGCCGGGCAGCGACTGCGCGCAAACCGACCTGATCTGGCGCAAAGGCGCGATGTCGCCCAAGATTGACGCACTGATCGGGCTGCTCAAGCCCGCCGCATAGGACATAGGACAATCCAGCCCCATGCGAACCCGATTCATCCTGATCAACACCAGCCACGCCGGCAACGTGGGCGCCACCGCCCGCGCCATGAAAACCATGGGTTTTGACGACCTGGTGCTGGTGGCGCCGCGCTGGGCCAATGTGCTCAACCGCGAAGAAACCATCCAGCGGGCGAGCGGCGCGCTCGATGTACTGAAAAACGCCCGCATCGTCGAAACGCTGGACGAGGCGGTGGACGGCATGGCCCACCTGTGCGCCACGGCCATGACGCCGCGCGACTTCGGCCCGCCCACGCGCTCACCGCGCGAGCACTTTGCCGGTTTGCTATCAAAAGAGGAGCGGGATGCCAAGATGGCGCCTGGGCTAGAGCCCGATTCGGTTGCTTTTTTGTTCGGCTCGGAGCGCTTTGGCATGCAAAACGAGGATGTTTACCGTTGCCATGTGGCGCTGAGCATCCCGACGGACCCGAAGTTTGGCTCGCTCAATCTGGGCGCCGCCGTGCAGTTGATTGCTTACGACTGGCGCCAGGCGCTGGGCGGCTTCAGCGTGCAGACGGCCACGACCGAGCCCACGCTGGCCGACGCGGCGGCGGTGGCCGGCATGCTCAAGCACTGGGAAGAGGCCCTGACCGGCATCGGCTTTCTGGACCCGGCTTCGCCCAAAAAACTGATGCCGCGGCTGAACCAGCTGTTTAACCGGGCCCAGCTCAGCCCCGAGGAAATCCACATCCTGCGGGGGGTGGCCAAGGCCATGCTGCAAAACGCTGCCATAGCCACCCAAAAACCGCCTAAAGACAGCACTCCAGCAGGGTCGGCGGGCGGCCACTAAACTCCCACCATGTTTTCCCGACTCCGCTCCGACATCCAGTGCATCCTCGACCGCGACCCCGCCGCTCGTACGGCCTGGGAGGCGCTGACCTGCTACCCCGGCCTGCATGCCCTGGTCTTGCATCGCCGCGCGCACTGGTGCTGGAACCACGGCTTCAAGTGGCTGGGCCGGTTTATCTCGCATGTTTCGCGCTGGATGACGGGCATTGAGATCCACCCCGGCGCCAAGATCGGCGAGCGGGTGTTTTTTGACCACGCCATGGGCGTTGTTGTCGGCGAAACCGCCGAGATCGGCGACGGCTGCACGATTTACCAGGGTGTCACGCTGGGCGGCACCTCGCTTTACAAGGGCGCCAAACGCCACCCGACCTTGGGCAAGGACGTGGTGGTGAGTGCCGGCGCCAAGGTGCTGGGCGGTTTCCTGGTCGGCGATGGCGCCAAGATCGGCAGCAACGCGGTTGTCATCAAGCCGGTACCGGCCGGCGCCACGGCGGTGGGCATTCCGGCGCGCATCATCCCGTCCAAAGTGGGCGAAAGCGCCGACGTCACGACCTCGCCCAAGTTCTCCGCCTACGGTATCACCCTGGACGACGACCCGCTCGGGCAGGCCATGAAGGGGCTGATCGACAACGCGTCGTCCCAGGAGCACCAGATCGCGCTGCTGTGGCAGGCGATTGAAAAACTTTCGGGCCCGCAAACGGCCATGAGCAAGGACTGCGTGCCCAAGGATGCGGCGCTGACGGAGACTTTTGAAGCCGACAAGCTGAACCAGCTCGTCGGTAAATAGGGCTCAGGCGCGGTTTTCAGGCTGTCTTTAGAGCCTGCTCAAGGAAAGCGGCGGCCTGCAGGCAGCTGCGGTCCGCATGCGGGGCGCCAATGACTTGCAGGCCCATCGGGAAACCATTCACCCCGGTCGCACCCGCCACATTCACACAAGGCACACCCAGCAGCGTCCAGACGCGGTTGAAGATCGCCGTGCCGGTGCTGCTGTAACCCGCTGGCGCTTCATCGGGCGCGCTGGGCGTCATCAGCACATCAAACTGGCCGAACCACTCCGCGCAGGCTTTGCGGCTTTGCGCGGCGGTGCGTTGCGCGGCTTCGTAAGCGGCGGGCGTGATCTTGCTTCCGGCCAGCAGGTAGTTGCGCAGGATGTCCGAGAGCGCTTGCGGGTGCTCATCCACTTCGCGTGAGAGGCTGCGCCAGGCTTCGTAGCCCTGGATGATGTCTTGCGCGTCGAAGGCTTCCTTGATCCAGCCGGGCAGGGTGATGGGTTTGATCTCGGCGCCTGCGGCCTTCAGCGCCTGGCTGCCGGCTTCCATGGCTTGCCGGGCGCTTGGGGAGAGTTCAGCCCACGGGTAAGCATCTGGCACGCCCACTACCCATGGTTTTGCGGACGGGGTTTCATCGAGCGCCAGTGCCTGCCCGCTGAGCGCCTGCGCAAACCAGGCCGACTCGGGCACGCTGGCGGCGAAAAGGCCTACCGTATCGAGCGACCACGAAAAGCATTTGAGCCCCGGCGTGGGGAGCAGCCCGAAGCTGGGTTTGAAGCCGGTGACGCCACAGTAAGACGCCGGGCGGATCACGGAGCCGCCGGTTTGCGTGCCGATGGCAAAAGGCACCAGGCCCGCTGCCACCGCCGCAGCCGAGCCGGCCGATGAGCCGCCCGGTGTGCGCCCCGGGGCATTCGGGTTCAGCGTGGCGGTGGGGTTGAGAAACGCGAATTCGGTGGTGCTGGACTTGCCGATCACCAGCCCGCCCGCGCGGCGGATGGTGCTGACGATGGCCGCGTCAAAGCGGGTCGGCTCGGCGGGGTAGAGCACGGAGCCGTAGCGGGTGGGGAGATCGCAGGTGTCGAAGATGTCTTTGACGGCGACAGGCAGGCCCTGGAGCGGGCCTTTAAGCGCTGGGAGCTGTGCCAACGCCGTGGGTAGGTCGAGCCGGGCGGTAAAAGCGCGCAGCGTGCCGTCAACCGCATCGATGCGCGCAAAAGTTTCTTTGAGCAGGGTGGTGGCATCCAGCGTGCCGGCGGCCAGCTGCGCGGCCGTCGCGATGGCGGACGGCGCACGTTGCTTCATGGGGCTGGTGTGCTTGGCGTACCAGGCGTACGGATAGCCGACTTGGGCCGGAAGGCCTTGCAGACGGCCGGGTCGGCTTCCAGGTAAGGGCCGCCTATCAGGTCGATGCAATAAGGCACGGCGGCAAAGATGCCGGGCACCACCGATTCGCCGGCATCGTTTTTGAGGCCTTCCAGCGTTTCCTGGATGGACTTGGGCTGGCCGGGCAAATTGAGGATCAGGCTTTTGTCGCGAATGACGGCGCACTGGCGCGACAGGATGGCCGTGGGCACGAACTTCAGGCTGATCTGCCGCATCTGCTCGCCGAAGCCGGGCATTTCCTTGTGGGCCACGGCCAGCGTGGCTTCAGGCGTCACGTCGCGCGGCGCGGGGCCGGTGCCACCGGTGGTCAGCACCAGGGAGCAACCGGCGTCGACCAGCGTGATCAGCGCGGCGCTGATGCCTGCCTGCTCGTCGGGGATCAGGCGTTCTTCAAAGGTGATGGGGTTGCGCAGGGCGCGTGTGAGCCACTCTTTGAGCGCCGGCAGGCCTTTGTCGACGTAAACCCCGGCCGAGGCGCGGTCGCTGACGGAAACGATGCCGATCTTGACGGCGTCAAAGGCGTCGCTCATGCCTCAGGCTCCCCGGGTTCTTCAGCCTCGCCGGGCCCTTTCGCAAGCGTCTGCCGCACGAGCTGGAAGATTTCGCGGTAAGACTTGCCGTGGCGCGCGGCTTCACCGGGTTTTTCGGGCTTGGCGTCTTTGCGGGCCTGGCGGACCAGCGCGCGCAGTTGCTGGGAATCGGTATCAGGATGTTCGCTCAACCAGGTGCCGAGCGCGTTGTCGTCGGCAATCAGCTTGTCGCGCCACTGCTCGGCCAGGTGCAGGGCCAGCGTCAGGTCGGCCGAGCCGTTGAGCTGCTCGTTGATCGCCTCGCGGATGGGTTCCGGGTCCAGCGGGCGCATCAGCTTGCCGATGAACTGCATCTGGCGGCGTTTGCCCTCGAAATTGGTGATCTTTTTGGCGTCGGCGATCGCGTCGCGCAGCTTGTCGGGCAGGTCCAGGCGCGCCATCAGGTCGGCGCGCAGGGTCAGCAACGCTTCGCCGAGGGCCTGCTTCTCGTCGGCCTCGGCCTTGAGCTGGGTCTTGCTGGGCGGTCCGACTTCCTCAAGCGCGATTTCTTCGGGTTTGACGAAGCGGCCGTTGGACCAGTAGCCCTTGATGGCTTTGGGAATCGCCTTGGTAGTCTTGGTATTCATAGCAGTCAGTATCATAGCTACCCATATGACCCAAAAAGCTTCCTCACGCGCCGGCGGCGCAACCCGCAGCGCTTCCCGTCCCGAATCGGGCTTCAGCTACCACCGCGATTTTTTCGAGGAACTCGTCGACACCGCATTGGCCCACGCCAAGAAACTGGGCGCCACCGATGCCGCCGCCGAGGCTTCCGAGGGCTGCGGCCTGTCGGTCAGCGTGCGCAAGGGCGAGCTGGAAAACGTGGAACGCAACCGCGACAAGTCGCTGGGCATCACCGTCTACATCGGTAAAAAGCGCGGCAACGCCGCCACCAGTGATTTCTCCAAAGCCGCCATCGAGCAGACCGTAAAGGCGGCCTACGACATCGCCCGCTTCACGGCCGAAGACGAAACCTCGGGCTTGCCCGACGACCGCGACATCGCGCGCCAGCACCCGGCGCTGGATCTCTTTCACCCCTGGTCCATCGACTCTGAGCAAGCCGCGCAGCTGGCCCTGCTATGCGAGGCTGCCGCCTTGGGCACCAGCCGTCTCATCACCAATAGCGAAGGCGCCGGCGTGTCGGCCCAGCAAAGCCATTTTTTCAGCGCCCACACCAAGGGCTTTCGCGGCGGCTATGCCAGCTCGCGCCACAGCATTTCGGTGGCGCCGATTGCCGGCAAGGGCGACCAGATGCAGCGCGATGCCTGGTACAGCTCGATGCGCGACGCGCGTGACCTGGCACGCCCCGAGGCCGTGGGCCGCTATGCCGCCGAGCGCGCGCTGGCGCGCCTGAAAAGCCGCAAAATCCCGACGACTCAGTGCCCGGTGCTCTTCGAGTCGCCATTGGCCGCAGGCCTTCTTGGCGGCTTTGTGCAGGCCGTGAGCGGCGGTGCGCTGTACCGCAAAAGCACCTTCCTGGCCGACAGCCTGGGCAAGCCGGCGTTTCCCAAACACATCGACGTCGCCGAAGACCCGCACCTGCGCAAAGGCAAGGGCAGCGCACCGTTTGACGAAGAGGGCGTGAAGACCAAGGCGCGCCAGGTGGTGGAGGGCGGCCGCGTCGAGGGCTACTTCCTCAGCACCTATTCGGCCCGCAAACTGGGCATGCGCACCACCGGCAACGCCGGCGGTTCGCACAACCTCACCATGACCAGCCGCCACACCCGCGCAGGCGACGATCTGGATGCCATGCTGCGCAAGCTGGGCCGCGGCCTCTTTGTGACCGAGCTGATGGGCCAGGGTGTGAACTACGTGACGGGCGACTATTCGCGCGGCGCGTCGGGCTTCTGGGTCGAAAACGGCCGCATCCAGTTTCCGGTGGAAGAAATCACCATCGCCGGCAATCTGCGCGACATGCTCATGGGCATTGAGGCCGTGGGTGCGGACGCCTATAACTACGGCGCCAAAACCGTGGGTTCCATTCTCGTCAACCGCATGAAGGTGGCGGGAAGCTAAGCGCTTTCCGCGTTTTTTTTCCTCTCCTCTTTGAATGGTCCTGTCTGCCGAAGTGCTGGCGCTTGTCGCGGCCGCCACCTGGGCCTGCTCAAGCCTGTTGTCGGCTACCGCGGTGGCCCGCATGGGCCCTTTTTCGTTCTCCCGATGGCGCATGGTCTTTGCCTGCCTGCTGCTATGGGGCATGGCGCTGGTAACGGGCAGTTGGCGCAGCCTGCAGCTTGACGGCGTGGGCGTGCTGGCGCTGTCGGGTTTCATCGGGATCTTTGTGGGCGACACGGCGCTGTTTGCCTGCATGAACCGCCTCGGGCCCCGGCGCTCGGGCATTTTGTTTGCCACGCACGCGCTGTTCTCTGTCGTGCTGGCGTGGCTGTTCCTGGGCGAAACCCTGTCACCCTGGGCCCTGGTTGGAAGCGCGTTGCTGATCGCGGGCGTGATGACGGCCATCGCCTTCGGCCGGCGCGAAACCGAATCGCACCAGTGGGAGGCCACGAAGGGGCGCCTGGTGGTCGGTATAGGCCTGGGCTTGTTGTCTGCGCTGGGGCAGTCGGTGGCTGCATTGATGCTCAAGCCGCTTATGGAGACAGGGCTGGACCCGGTGGCGGCTTCAGCCGTGCGCATGAGCAGCAGCCTGGCCGCCCATCTTTTACTGCTGCTGACCGGCTGGCGCCTGGTGCAGGCCACCCGGTCGCCGCGTTGGGGGGATCTGGGCTATACCTTTGCCAGCGCGGCGATCGGCATGGCGCTGGGCATGACGCTGATCCTCAAGGCGCTGCAGCATGGCAGCGTCGGCATGGTGGAGATGCTGTCTTCCGTCACACCGGTGTTGTTGCTACCGGTCTTGTGGTGGGTATACCGCCGCCGGCCCGCGGTGGGAGGCTGGGTCGGTGCGGTGTTGACGGTGGCGGGCTGCGCGCTGATTTTGCTGCGCCACTGACTGGCCTAGCGTGGCCGGTACATAGCGTAGTTGCCGGGCTCGCCCGGAATCGGGTCTGAAATGCGCTGGTCGGTGATGCCCAGGCGGCAAGGCGTTGGGGCTTCGCGGGCGTCTGATTCATTCAGCTTGAGCATGAACCCCTGCGCGTTGATGCTGTCCACCACGTCGGCCAGCGGCACGGCGTCAAAGTCGAGGTAGCCGCGCAGCAGGTAAAAGTGCATGACGCGGCAGCGCTGGTGCGCCCAGAGGTCGTGCCACTGCATGGCGCGCGGCGTCCAGAGCGAGTTGTGGCCCACGTAAAAATTCGCGTCGCTCATCGGCATGCATTCGGGCGTGACGATGAGGAGGTAGCTGCAGCGGTAGTTCAGGAACTCGAGCAGGTCCTGGCCGTCTGAATGCTTCATGTGCTCAATCACGTCGCCCAAGATGACCAGGTCGTACTGCCGCTCGGGGTGGTCCAGCAGTTGCTGGGCCGTGATGTTGAGCACTTCGTTGTAGCCGGCGGTGGTAAGCCCGGCATTGAGGGCAGTGTCGCATTCCACCGCCGCGATCTCGGTGGTCTTCAGGCCGGCGTCGCGGGCCATCTTGCCGTACTTGCCCTGGCCGGCGCCTATGTCGAGGATGCGCGCGGGCTGCAGCGTCTGCAGCACGTGGCGCACGACCTCGTCAAAGGTGTTCCAGGAGTAGCTCATGCGGACAGCCGCGGTTCAGGTGTCAGGACGACAGCGCGGCCTTGACGGCGGCCGAGACCTGGCCCATATCGGCCTTGCCGGCCAGCTTGGCCTTGACCGCGCCCATGACCTTGCCCATGTCGCCGGGGCCGCTGGCGCCCAGCTCGGCCACGATGGCTTTGACGGCGGCGGCGACCTCATCGGCGCTCAGGCGCGCGGGCAGGTAGGCCTGCAGCACGACCAGCTCGGCCGCTTCCTTGTCGGCCAGATCCTTGCGCTCGGCTTTTGTGAAGGCTTCGAGCGAGTCTTTCCGCTGCTTGATCAGCTTGTCGATGATGGCGATGACGGCCGCGTCGTCCAGCACCACGCGCTCATCCACCTCTTTTTGCTTGAGGGCAGCCAGCAGCAGGCGGATGGTGCCCAGGCGCTCGCTGTCCTTGGCGCGCATGGCGGTCTTCATGTCTTCGGTGATCTGGTCTTTGAGTGCTGACATTGGTGCTCCTGAAGGGCGGATAGAAAAGAGGGGACGGCGCAGCAGGCGCCAAAAACACAAAAGCCCGCAGAGCGTCCTCGTGCGGGCTTTTTTGTTGCCGTAAGGCGGTACTAAAGAATTAGTACAGCTTTTTCGGCAATTGCATCGAGCGGATACGCTTGTAGTTGCGCTTGACGGCGGCTGCCTTCTTGCGCTTGCGTTCAGCCGTTGGCTTTTCGTAAAACTCGCGGGCGCGCAGGTCGGTCAGCAGGCCGAGTTTTTCAATGGTGCGCTTGAAACGGCGCAGAGCCACGTCGAAGGGCTCATTGTCTTTTACACGAATGGTCGTCATTGATGAATAGATCCAAAAATTTGCGTCGTTAGTGATCTGATCAGAATCAGGCCGGACGCGGGTTTGCTAGCAAAGCCTGAGATTATAACACCCCCACGGTCGCGCACTTCGTGTCGCTTCCTGCCCCCCGAGGGGGCCACCCGCCCTCCGGCCCGGCAAAGCCGGTTCCGGGGCTCATGCTGGGTTGAAGTCCTCAGGGGCCTTTTGCTGCGCTGAGAGGGGTTTTCAGGGGTGAACGGCGAGTTTTGCCTAGATCAGGCTGCCGCTCTGGCCGCTAACGCTTGTGCGCAGGCATGGGCGCTGGCCCAGGCCCACTGGAAGTTGTAACCGCCGAGCCAGCCGGTGACGTCGACGACTTCGCCTATGAAATAAAGGCCTGGCTGCTTCGATTCGAGGGTCTGGGAGGACAAATCCCGGGTGTCGACGCCGCCTGTGGTGACTTCGGCTTTTTTGTAGCCTTCGGAGCCGTTGGGCGTGAGTTCCCAGTCGGCCAGGCGCTGGGCGAGGGCCAGCAAGGCCTTGTCGGTGGCTTCGCTGATGGGGCGCTGCAGGGCGGGGTCCTGGCTGACCCAGGCGTCGGCCAGGCGGCTGGGCACCAGGGTGGCGAGTTCGTTGGCGATGAGTTTCTTGGAGGTGGCTTTGGCGCGCAGCAGCAGGGCGGGCAAATCCACGCCGGGGGCCAGGTTGATGCGGATGGGTTGGCCTTCGCGCCAGAAGCTGGAGATCTGCAACACCGCGGGGCCGCTCAGGCCGCGGTGGGTGAACAGCAGGTCTTCCGAGAAGACCACGGCTTTTTTTCGTTGTTTGGGGGTGGCGTCAACCGGGCTGGTTTCGATGAGCACCGGCAGCGCCAGGCCCGCCAACTGGGCGTAGGGTGCCCAGCCTTCACCGTCAAAGGTCAGCGGCACCAGCGCGGCGCGGGGCTCGACGAGGCGCAGGCCGAACTGTTTGGCGATGCGGTAGCCGAAATCGGTTGCGCCTATCTTGGGGATCGACAGGCCACCGGTGGCGATGACGACTTGTGGCGCCTCCACTGAACCCCGATCGCTCTCAATTTGATAGCTGCTTGCCAAGGATCCATCTGGGCTGGAGGTACTTTTGATGCTCTTGATACCGCAAGGCTGCCAGCGCGTCACCTGGCCGGCATCGCATTCGGCCAGCAGCATGTTGATGACGTCTTCGGCCGAGCGGTCGCAAAACAGCTGGCCCTTGTGCTTCTCGTGAAAGGGAATCTGGTGGCGCTGCAGCAGGGCGATGAAATCTTGTGGGGTATAGCGCGAGAGGGCCGAGCGGCAAAAGTGCGGGTTTTCGCCCAGGAACTGCGCGGGCGTCGCATCGCGGTTGGTGAAGTTGCAGCGGCCGCCGCCCGAGATGCGGATCTTCTCGGCGACTTTTTCGCTGTGGTCGACCAGCAGCACCTTCAGGCCCAGTTGTCCCGCCTGGGCGGCACAAAACAGCCCTGCGGCGCCCGCGCCTATCACCACAACGTCAAATTGATGTGTCAAAACAAACTCTGGGCGCCTGTGGGCGGTTGGTTGGCGCTATTAAAAATGTAGCGAATTCTGTTTTGGCGAGGCGCCGGTGTTGGCTTTGGCATTGGCATTGGCGCGCGGACGGATGTTGAGGGTTTGAAGGGTATCGGGTTGCATGCCTGATGCTCAGGCAGTACAGGCAACAAGCGGCAGCAACCTGCCGAGAGCGATGCAACATCGTCGCTTATTATAATTTTTGACGATAACAGGCAGACCCTTACAAGGGCATCAAGGAGGATTCCATGCAAGATATTTACCCGCCGGGCCCGGCGAGTTTTCCCGCGTCCCTCACTCAGGCCGCGCCTTCCTACAAGCGGCAGGCGTGGCTTGCCATGCTGGCTTTGCTGGCCTTCGTGGCCTTTTACCTGGCCCTGTCGGGGTGGTTCGCATGGAAGGGCTACAAGCTCATCTATGCGGGGGTTTATGGCTCTTCCACCCAGGGTGTCTGGCTCTTTCTGGCCGGTGTGGCTTCGGCTTTGCTGGCGGTCTTCATGCTCAAGGCGTTGGTGTTTATCCGCCGCGGGGACCTGAGCAACCTCAAGGAAATCACGGTAGCGGAGCAGCCGGTGCTGTTTGCCTTTATATACCGGCTGGCCGATGAAGCCGGTGCCCCACGGCCGCGCAAGGTATTTGTTTCTCCGCGTGTGAATGCCGCCGTCTTTTACGACCTTTCCCCGTTGAACTTGTTGTTCCCTTCAAAAAAGAACCTCGAAATTGGGTTGGCTCTGGTCAACGTTTTGAGTCTGTCTGAATTCAAGGCGGTGCTGGCGCACGAGTTTGGCCACTTTGCCCAGCGCAGCATGGCTGTTGGCCGCTGGGTGTATGTCGCGCAGCAGGTTGCCGGCCACATCGTCTCCAAACGCGATGGACTGGACAGCTTTTTGCAGGCGCTGTCCCGTTTTGATATTCGTATTGCCTGGGTCGGATGGGTGCTGTCGCTTGTGATCTGGTCCATCCGCTCCGTGGTGGACACCTTCTTCCGGTTGGTCCTTTTGGCCGATCGCGCGCTGTCGCGCGAGATGGAATTTCAAGCAGACCGCGTATCAGTGTGCCTGGCCGGCAGCGATGCGCTGATCCATGCGCTGTATCGCTGCCATGCTGCAGACCAGGCTTGGGACCGTGCCCTGGCATTTGCCAATGACGAGATTGCACGTGGTTTTACGACGGCCGACCTGTTTGAAATCCAGAGCCTCATCATCAACCGGCTGGAAAGCATCCTGGATGACCCCGCTTTTGCAGCACCGCCGGCGCGCACGGCGGCCGAGCCGTCGGAACACCGGGTATTCAAGCGCGAAATGGTGACGCCATCGCGCATGTGGTCAACGCACCCCTTCAACCATGAACGGGAAGAAAACGCCAAGAAAATCTACCTTGGTGTGCCTCTGGATGACAGGCCCGCCTGGGTGCTGTTGCGTGATGCCGAAGGCTTGCGGCAGGCCGTCAGTGCGGGCCTGGTCAGCCACATTTCCCCGCCACTTGCAGTCGCCAGCCGCGAGCAATCCCTCGCGGCGCTGGAGGGCTCCTATGGCCGCGAATCGTACAAGCCCCTGTACCGAGGCATTTACTTGTCGCGGCAGTTGACGCGCCGCTACGGCAGCGCTGAAGCGCTGTTCGACGCCCGGCATGACATGGCGGCAGGTACGTGCTATCCGGCATCCCTGTCCGATGCGCTGAAACAGCTTGAGACCCTGCTCGGCGAAAAATCCAGACTGAACGCCGTGATCGAAGGCGCGGCACAAGTGGCGCAAAACGGCCTGGAGCACCGCGGCGAACAACTTCAGCGCAAAGAGCTGCCAGGCGCCCTGCAAACCGTGGCGCGCGAAATCGCGCTGGTCGAGGATGAGCTCGCCGCGCATGACCGCCTTTGCCGCTCGCATGCCCGCGCATTGGCGCTCGCACAGGGCAATGGCTGGGAAGCATACTGGTCTGGGCTGCTGGCCCTGCTGCATTACAGCGAGCATGTCCAGGCCGACATCGTCGATGCGCAGGGAAGCTTGGCCAACATCGTGGCCATGCTGACCGCCGGGCGCAAGGTCAACAAGGCGGGCGTGGAGCGCATCCTCGACAGCGCCGCGCAGCTTTACCTGCTGCTGTCCCAAGTGAACAGCAACCGGGAAAAAATGGTGCCCGATGCCGACACGATGGCACTGCTTGGCCGGCCCGACTGGCCGCAGGTGCTCGGTGAGTGGGGGTTGAACGCGCCTGGCACCGAGAACCTGGCCAGCTGGCTCAATGTGATCGACGGCTGGAACAACCAGGTGGTGAGCGCCCTTGCCAGGTTGCGGCGTGCCGCGCTGGACCAGCTTCTTGTCACCGAGGCACGGCTTGTGGCGGCGGCAGCCAGAGGCGAAGCCCTGCCCGCAGCGCCGGCTGCAGCGCGGGTGCCGCTGGACTACAAGACTTTCCTGTCCGGCGATGAGCGTCCGCGCCAGAAAAAGCTCGACTGGTGGTCACGCTTTCAGACGGCGGACGGCTGGGTTCCCGGAACGGTCCGCTTTGCGGCGGCCGGCGGCATCATCGTCGGCCTGATGGGCCTGGACGGCAGTTTCGGCAACGCTTCCGTCACTGTTTTCAACGGCCTGGACCGCACCGTTGTGGCGCAGCTCGGTGGTGAAAAGGTGAATCTCCAGCCGGGGCAGAAGAGCAGGCTGTCGGTGCAAGCCGACCAGCTTTTGGCGATTTCAGCCAAGACCAAGGAAGGAACACCGATCGAATCCTTCGAAGCAAAGGCGGATGCCATCGGCACCGAGTATGTTTACAACGTGGCTTCGGCCTCACCCCTGCTGGAATGGACCGCATCCTATGGCAGCGCCGCGCAAATTCCCGAGAGGCCGCTGGGTGCCCCCCGTTGGCTGCAGACGCGGGTGGATGCCATCCTTGAAAAACCACCTGAGCAGATATCCACAAAGGGCCAGGGCGGAACCCGGAGTGTTTTGACGTCTGCCTCGACGCGGTCTATCCGTGAGAACCTTGGCCTGCTGACCAACGCAGACGCGCGCAAGACGGTGGTCCTGACACATGCCCGCTGGGATGCGGCAGGGTCGGCAAACCTGCTCGACTGGCTGGGGCTGGCGGCGGCGTATCCCGAAGCGGAAGAGATTTTCCGCCGGCGCCTGGCGGCGGACCCACTGGACATGGCGGTGTTGCGCGTGGAGCAGGATGTGCCGCCGGCCGGCAAGCCGCCGACCGCGGCGTGCGACCGCGACCGGCAGCTGGCTGCGCAGCACCCTGCCAATGCAGACCTGAAATACCTGCTGGTGCGCTGCATGCCCGACGGGCCCTCGCGTGATGCGGCGTTTGTCGCAGGCCACAGGGAGGCGCCTGCCAATCCCTGGTTTGGTTACGCCTCGGGCTTTTCATTGTCGGCAACCGGGCAGTGGCCTGCCGCTGAGCGCGCATTTGGCGCAGCGCTGAAGTTTGCGCCGCTGGCGGACCGGACTGCGCTGGAGCTCGCCCGCGTGCGCAGGCTACAGGCCGGCGAGAAGGCCAGCCTTGGCGATCTGGCGTCTCGCTCCGAGGCATTGCGCATGATTCTGGCGCTTGATACCCCCGGCGGCGCAAAGCTGCAGGGCCAGGACCTTTTTTATTCGGAGTTGGCTCTGGGCCATATCGATGTTGCCCGCACGGCGATGGGCAACGGGGGACCGGGGTATGCGCGGATGCTGCGCTTGCTGGCGGCTTCCGATGGCGCGCCTGACGACCTGGTCCAGCGCAGCCTGGCCTTGCCTGCCACTGAAGGCATTGACCAAGAGTCTCTGTGGAGCGCCGTGGGCCTGGCGATTAGGCATAAGCGCAAGACTGCGGACCTGATTCAGGTGGTCAGGCAGTTGCCTTCAGAGCAGGGCGCGGCCATGCTCCGGTTCATCGATGCGCTGGAAAACGGCCGGGATGTCAAAAAAGCCGAAGAAGCGGTGCAACTCGTTTGGCCCGGACTCAAAGGACAGGCCTATGTCATTGGCGCCGTCGTGATGGGTAAAACCACACCGGCCAGCTGGCGCGATTACGCCAAACGCGCGCTGTTCACCAGCGAACGGCCGTACCTGCTCTAGCGGCCTTCGCATTTAGCGGCAGGAGCCCGGAGTAGGGCTGGCCGGCCCTGGCGGTAATGGGGCTTCAGCCTTTCCAGGTAAACGGAAACTTCAGCTGCTTCAAAAACCCATTCGGCACATAGTCGCCCAGCACGCCATAGCGCTCAGGCCAGAGTCTCGTGCTTTTGACGGCGGTGCCAAACAGGTAGTCGATGAAGGCGTAGTGCGCCGAGTAGTTGCGGTCCAGCGCTTCCTGGTCCTGGCTGTGGTGCCAGTGGTGGAAGTTGGGCGTGACGATGACGTAACGCAGCGGGCCAAGCCGCACGCTCACGTTCGAGTGGTTGAATACCGCCTGGAAGCCGACGATCACGATGTAGGCGTCGATCACTTCCTTGGAAAAGCCCAGCACGTAGATGGGTGCCAGGATCAGCGTGCGGGTGATCAGCAATTCGAGGATGTGCTGGCGCGAGCCGGCCAGCCAGTCCATGCTTTTGGCGCTATGGTGCACCGCATGCAGGCGCCACAGCACCGGCACCTCGTGATAGGCCCGGTGCGTCCAGTACTGCACCAGATTGGCCACCAGCACGATCAGCAGCACGCCGCCCCAAAAGGGCAGGCCCTGCACCCAGCCGCGAATGCCGTCATTGGCCGCCCAGCCGAAGAACTTGTGCACCAGCAAGTTGGTCGCCAGCAGCACAAAGCCCACGATCATGTGGTTGACGATGAAGTGGTGAAAATCGGTTTGCCATTCGGCGCGAAACACCGGCTGGTCTTTGCGCAGCGCAAACAGTTTTTCGATGAAGATGAAGATCAGCGACGAGCCCAGCAAGTCAAGGATGAACCAGTCCAGGCCGATGTAGGGCGTGTTGTCGGCGAAGTCGTTCACCGGCACCTTGTGGCCGCCGAGCAGCGCGGTGGCCACCACCAGCAAAAAGGCGGCGCCCGCCAGCCAGCGCGAGCGGTTGAAGATGATGTTGACCAGCGAGATGCCGCCGGCAATCACCAGCGACGTAAACATCACCATGCGGATGATGTCGACGTTGTAGCTTTTGCGCAGCTCCGGCGTGGTGAGGTATTCGGGGAAGTGAAAGGCCAGCACGCCCAAAAAGCACAGGATGCCCAGACTGAGGGCGATCACACCGCTCATGAGGCCCTTGCCGCGGCGAAGTTCGCCGTGGCTTTCTGTCAGTTCATTGAGTTTTTCAAGCACCGCGCATCCCTCTGTTGTTGTTTGACTTCGGGAGTGTAGCTGTGGGACGAGAACGCCGCGCAGCGCTTGCCCCGCCGCACGGCCTCTGGGCGCCGGGGCCTTACTGCTTCACGATGACGGGGTAAATCGTGAACACGTTGGGGTTCTTCGGCTCCACGGTCACGCGCACCCAGTGGATCAGCGGGCTGCCGAAGGTTTGCAGGCGTGTGAGGTTGGCGAGCAGCTTGGTCGGGCTGTACAGCGGCTTGTCGACCTTGAAGAAATGCGTATCGCCGTGCACCAGCAACACCTGGCCGGAGAACTGCTCTGTTTCGGCGATGACGCTGCTGATGAAGTTGCGGTAGCCGCTGACGCCTGCGGCCTGGCTCTCGTCCTTGTCCTCGGTTTCCGGCAGGTCAAAGCCCGGGTCGGCCTGGATGACCAGCACGATGCCGCGCGCCTTGGCTGCCTTGGCCTGGGCGAAGGCTTCCTGCAGCCAGCGCACATTGGCCGCGTCGCGCTCCAGGTATTCGGCGTTGGAGGCTTCGCAATGGGCGGCGGTGCGTGCGCTTTTCTGCGTGCAGTCTTTTTCGTCCAGGATTTTGTTGTTGTTGCTGCCCGGCACATTGAGCGTGGCAAATACGATGCCGCCGTGCGCAAAGCGCGTGTTCTCGACGAACTTCTCGCCCAGCGGGCCCTGGTGGGCCAGCGGCAGCGTGCGCTTGCCCAGGCTGCGGGTGGTGGGGAACATGGTCTTGCGCAGGTACGCCAGGCGCTCCAGGCCGTCATAACCGCCGTTGTTCAGGCGGTGGCAGTCCGTCCATTCGTTGTCGCCGGGCACATAGATGACCGGCTTGTTCAGCTCACCGAACATGGTGAGCGCCGACGCGTAGATGTCGTCGGTGCATTTGGAGCTGCCGTCTTTGATGTCGCCGTCGTAGATCGAGAAGGCGATGTCCGACTTGTTGATGCTTTTGAGCAGCGCAGGAATCTTCGGGTCGTCGCCTGCTTTTTGATAGGGCATGTCGCCCCACAGGCCGAATGAAAAACTTTGCGCATGGGCAGAGGCCATGCTGAGTGCCAGCAGTACGCCAGCCAGAAAACGGTGAGACATGAAAGCTCCAGTCGAAAGACCGGGAGCTTAGGCATCGCGCGTGACAGAGGTGTGACGCGGGCTTTTCTTTAGATCGTAAACAGGCTCTTAGGCCACGCGTACTGCGTCAGGGTGTGCGGCTGCGAGTGCCACGCCGCTGATCACGTCGCCCACCACGATGACGGCGGGGCTGGCCATGCCGGCTTCGCGAATCGCACTGGCCAGGGCGCCCAGCGTGGTGGTGATGTGGCGCTGCGTGGGCAGCGAGGCGCTCTGGATCACGGCCACCGGCGTCGTGGCGGGCAAGCCCGAAAGCAGCTCGTCCTGGATGCGCTCCGAGCCGCTGACGCCCATGTAGATCACCAGCGTCAGGCGCGCGCTGTGCGCCGTGGCGGCCAATGCTTTCCAGTCGGTGCCGGTGTCGCCCGGTTTGGCATGGCCGGTGACGAACACCACGCCGTGCGCATGTTCGCGGTGTGTAAGCGGCACGCCCAGCGAGGTGACGGCGGCCAGGCCGGAGGTGATGCCGTTGATGACTTCTACCGTGATGCCGGCGGCGCGCAAGTGTTCGACTTCTTCACCGCCGCGGCCAAAGATAAACGGGTCGCCGCCCTTGAGGCGCACCACGTCTTCGCCTTCGCGGGCGGCCATCAGCATGAGCTTTTCAATAAAGGCCTGGGGCGTGGACTTGCAGCCGCCGCGCTTGCCCACATAGACGATGCGGGCTTCAGGCCGCGCGAACGCCACGATCTCGTCGCTGACCAGGTCGTCCACCAGCAGCACGCTGGCGCGCTGGATGGCTTTCAGGGCCTTGAGGGTCAGCAGTTCCGGATCGCCGGGGCCTGCGCCTACGAGAGTGACTTTTCCGTTGTTCATGGTCGTGAGGTGATTTGAGGAAGCAATTGCAAGATATGTTCCACCTGCCGGGCAATCGAAGGCGGCACAGGCACGTCGCCTGCGAGCACGGCGCGAATGTAGTCCGCCGTGGCGGCTGCGTCCACTGTTTTGGGAAAGTCGGGGATGGAGGCGAGTGTGCCGGCCTGCGTTTCTTGCAGAAGTGAGCGCTGCCCGCCGATAAAGGCGTCCATCTGCGGCATGCGGCGCGCGTCGGCCACCACTTCGCCTTCGGTGCCGCGCAGCAGCAGTGCGTTGGCGCCCGTCAGCTCAAAAGTCTGCGCCATCGACACCGCGTATTCAGGGTGCGTGTAGCTGCTCACCACCAGGCTTTTGCCGAGGCAGGGCGTCATGATCTTGACCAGGCTGTGCGCCGGGTTGCGCAGGCCCACGGCACGGCGCACGTCCAGCAGGCGCTTCAGCGCCGGCAGCAGCAGCTCGGTCGGCGCAAATGCCACTTCGCCATTCGCTATCTTTTTAATAGCTGTCTGTGCAGGTACATCAAGCGCTAGAAGCACTTCTGATGCAAAAACCCGGCTTGATTCGGTGGGCGTGCCATGCACCAGCACCGGAACCCCCTCACGCGCCAGCAACAGCGCCAGCAGCGGTGTGAGCACCGGCAGCTTGCGAGCGCCGTTGTAGCTGGGCAGCACCACGGTGGGGCTCTCGCTGGCCGGAAGGTGGTTCAGGCGCTGGTGCAGCGCATCCAGAAACCCTGCCATCTCTTCGGGCGTTTCGCCCTTGATGCGCATGGCCAGGCAAAAGCCGCCGATCTCCAGGTCAGTCACGGTGCCGTCCAGCACCTGGCCCATCAGGTCGGTGGCCTGCGCACGCGTGAGCGGGCGGGCGCCGTCCTTGCCCCGGCCGATTTCCTTGATGTACTGGCTAATACCCATAAACGTGATTGTCCGCCAACCCAGATAACTTCTCGTTATGAGCTTAAGCCACTTGCCGGATGGGGATCACGGTGCGTGGCGCTGAGGCCGCAGTTTCGTTGCGCGATGACCGTACCCGGCGTTTGAGTTCGGGCACGCAGGAGCCGCAGTTGGTGCCGCATTTGAGCGTGCCCTGCAGCGAAGCCAGCCGTTCTTCGTCGGTCCCCAGGTGGCCCGCACCACCACCGCCGGCCGCCAATAGCGACAGGTGTTCGTCAATCGCCATGTCGCTGACGTTAAAGCAGGTGCACACCGGCTTGCCGCGCGACTGCACCGCCACCGGTGGCTTGGCGCCGGGCAACAGCAGCAGGCGGCCATAGGACTGCGCGGCCAGCTCGTCCTGCAGCAATGTTTTGATCCAGGTCTGGGCGCTGGTGTCGCCCGCCAGCACAAAGCCGGCGAGGTGGGCGTCGCCCTCGCTGCGAACCAGCCGCATGGTGCGGCGCTGGCCTTTCTTGCGGTCAGCGTAGCGCAGCACGTCGGGAGCATCCAGGCCGAGGATGCGTTCCAGCGCAACCAGCATCTCGTCGGGCGGTGCTTCATGGCTGGCGGCGCGAAACAGCACACCGGTGCGTTCGCTGCCGCGGTCCGCCAGCGGCGTGTTGTTGGAAAAGGGCACGCAGCTGGTGAAAGGAAATTGCGCCATCAGCGGCTTGAGTTGCTCGCGCGCCGTCAGCGCGTCGCCCTCGGGCAGCCAGGCCATGGCCAGCAGCGTCCACGGCATGTCGGCTTTCAAAATCTTCACTGCCGCGTGCTTGAGCTCGGGCTGTTTGGAACTGGGGCAGTAGGCCGAAGTGGTGAGCGCATTCACGCCAGCCAGCGGCGTGCCGCCGGTAGACTGGCCGCTCAAATACTCTTCGCCCCAATGCATGGCGATAAAGGCCTGGCTCACCGCCACCTCGGGCGAGGCCTGCAGCGGCACCACGATGGAGCCGCGCTTGGAGGTGACATATACCAGGTCGCCGTCTTTCAGCAGGCGCCGCGCCATGTCCTGCGCGTTCATCTGAACGGCGGGCTCGGCCACGTGGCCAAACAAACGCCCCAGCGTGCCGGTGCGGCTCATGCCGTGCCAATGGTCGCGCAGCCGGCCGGTGGTGAGGGAAAACGGATAGCGTGATTCGCGCGGCTCGGCCACCGGCTTGTAGACGGTGTTGACAAAGCGGGCCTTGCCGTCGGCGGTGGGGAACACGCCGTCTTCATACAGCCTGACCTTGCCCGCCGTATCGCCCGTCTTGAAGGGCCACTGCTGCGGGGCTACGTCGAGTAGCGCGTAGCTCAGCCCGGTAATGTCGAGGTCGCGGCCGCGGGTGGATTCGCGGTGCTCGTTCCAGATGGTTTCTGCGCCGGATGTTTCGTCGGCCAGTGCATAAGGGAAGAGGGTTGCGCCGCTCGCTGTTCGGCCGGGCAGCAACTTTTCCAGCCGCTGGGCAAAGTCCACAGCAATCGACCAGTCATGGCGCGTGTCACCTGGCGCAGGCACGGCCGGCCGCACGCGGCTGATGCGGCGCTCGCTATTGGTTACGGTGCCGATCTTTTCGCCCCAGGTCGTGGCCGGCAGCAGCAGGTCGGCGTAGTCGCAGCTCGAGGTGGTGGCAAAGGCTTCTTGCACGATCACCAGCTCAGCGCGCTCCAGCGCGCGGCGTACGGTGGCCTGGTCAGGCATGGACTGGGCCGGATTGGTGCAGGCAATCCACAGCGCCTTGATCGCGCCGTCGGCCGCGGCCTGGAACATCTCGACAGCGCTTTTGCCCGGTGTTTCAGGCACCGACGGCACACCCCACAGCGCCGCGACTTCGGCGCGGTGCTCGGCGTTGGCCAGGTCGCGGTGCGCGCTCAGCAGGTTGGCCAGGCCGCCCACTTCGCGGCCGCCCATCGCATTGGGCTGACCCGTCAATGAAAAAGGCCCCGCGCCCGCTTTGCCGATCTGGCCGGTGGCCAGGTGCAAATTGATGAGTGCGGCATTCTTGGCGGTGCCGCTGCTCGACTGGTTCAGGCCCTGGCAATACAGGCTCAGCGTGGCGGCCGAGGTGGCAAAGAGTTTGGCGGCGGCCAGCAGGTCTTCTTTTTTGATGCCGCAGGTTTCTGCCACCAGGTCGGGTGTGTAGTCGCGCACCGTGGCCTTGAGCGCGTCAAAGCCTGTGGTGTGCGCCGCGATGTAGGCCGCATCCGTCCAGCCTTCCCACAGCATGATGTGCAGCATGCCGTTGAACAGCGACACATCGGTGCCCGGCTGTATGCCCAGGTACAGGTCGGCAATCTCGGCCGTGTCGGTGCGGCGTGGGTCGCAAAAAATAATCTTCAGCGCCGGGTTGGCCGCCTTGGCGTCTTCAATGCGCCGGAACAGGATGGGATGCGCGTAGGCGGTATTGCTGCCGACGATGAAAATGCACTGCGCATGGTTCACGTCGTCGTAGCAGGCAGGCGGGGCGTCCGCGCCCAGCGTTTGTTTGTAGCCCGCCACCGCGCTGCTCATGCACAGGCGCGAATTGGTGTCGACGTTGTTGGTGCCGATCAGGCCCTTGGCCAGTTTGTTGAAGACGTAATAGTCTTCCGTCAGCAACTGGCCCGAAATGTAAAAGCCCACCGCGTCCGGCCCGTGCTCGCGAATGATCTGCGCAAAACTTTCGCTGGCAAAACCCAGCGCCGCGTCCCAGGACACGGGCTTGGGCGCCTCATGCCGGTGCTCGCGCCGCATCGGCTGCAAGAGGCGTGTCTGCCGCGTGACGGATGCCGTTGCCGTCAGCGCCAGCGTCGAGCCCTTGGTGCACAGCCGCCCAAAGTTGGCCGGGTGGTCCGGGTCACCGCGCACACCCGTGATCTCATTGCCTTGTGACTCAATGATCACTCCACAGCCAACACCGCAGTAGGGGCACGTTGATCGGGTATCAGTCATGAAGATCCAGGGGGCCTTTGCTCTTGTGTTTGCGTTTATGCCGTTTGCGGCGCCTGCACGCTAAAGCTTTCATCACCCAATGCACCACTGGTGGCACCGGGGCCCGCACGCGGCGGCTGCAAATCCAGCGCCAGCGTGGCCAGCTCAACAGCATCCAGGAACACCTGGCCCGTTTCCACCTTGCAGCTGAACTTGGGCGTGCAGCCTTCGTCGGGTTGCTTGGCGCAGCCGTCTGCCAGGCCTATGGTCCAGTTATGCAGGGGGCAGGCCACGCTGGTGCCAAACACAATGCCCTGAGACAGCGGGCCGCCCTTGTGCGGGCAGCGGTCCAGCAAGGCAAACACCTGGTCCTGGTCATTGCGGAACACGGCCACATCAATACCTTTTGCGCGTGACACACGGCGCGAGCCGAGCACCGGGATGTCGGTGACCAGGCAGATTTTTTTCCATTCAGACATAGTGATCTCTCAATTCAGGCTTGGACGGGCAGCCGGTCAGGCGGGTGTGAGTTTTTCAAACTGACGGGCGTCCACGGACGCTTCCTTCAGGTCAAACCAGGGGTCCGGCTCGCCGTCCAGCGCAAACTGCAACTGCTCCCACAGGGCTTTGCGGCCTTCGTGGTCTTCCAGGATTTTTTTCTTCACATAGTCCAGGCCGACGCGGTTGACGTAGTGCACCGTGCGCTCCAGGTACCAGCCTTCCTGGCGATAGAGTTCGCAGAAAGCGCCGGTGTATTCGAGCACCTCCGCCGCGGTCTTGAGCTTGGTGAAGAAGTGCGCGACTTCCGTCTTGATGCCGCCGTTGCCGGCGATGTACATCTCCCAGCCCGAATCGACGCCGATGATGCCGACGTCCTTGATGCCGGATTCGGCGCAGTTGCGCGGGCAGCCGCTCACGGCAAATTTGACTTTGTGTGGTGCATACATGCGCCACATCGCGCGCTCCAGGTCTTTACCCATTTGTGTGCTGTCTTGCGTGCCCATGCGGCACCATTCGCTGCCCACGCAGGTCTTCACTGTGCGCAGCGCCTTGGCGTACGCGTGGCCCGAAGGCATGCCGATGTCTTTCCAGACGTTTTGCAGGTCTTCTTTTTTCACGCCCAGCAAGTCGATACGCTGCCCACCGGTGACCTTGACGGTCGGGATCTTGTATTTGTCGACCGCGTCGGCGATGCGGCGCAACTCGCTCGCGGTGGTCTCGCCGCCCCACATGCGCGGGATGACGCTGTAGGTGCCGTCTTTCTGGATGTTGGCGTGGCTGCGTTCATTGATGAAGCGGCTTTGCGGGTCGTCCTTGGCCTGCTTGGGCCAGGTGCTGATCAGGTAATAGTTGACGGCCGGGCGGCAGGTGGCGCAGCCGTTGGGCGTCTTCCATTCCATGAACTTGAAGGTGTCCGAAATGCTGAGCAGCTTGTTGGCGCGGATGGCGTCGCGCACCGCCTGGTGGCCGTGGTCGGTGCAGGCGCACATGGCCTTGAGCTTGGGCGTGGCCGAGTAGTCGCCGCCGGCGGTGAACATGAGGATCTGCTCGACCAACCCGGTGCACGAACCGCAGGATGCGCTGGCCTTGGTGTGCTTGCGCACTTCGTCCAGCGTGAAGAGACCCTTTTCCTTGATGGCCTTGCAGATGGTGCCCTTGTTGACGCCGTTGCAGCCGCAGACTTCGGCGTCGTCGGCCATCAGCGCGGCCTTGTTCTGGCCTTCATGGCCGGCGTCGCCGAGGTTGGATTCGCCGAAGATCAGCTTGTCGCGGATGTCGCTGACGTTGCGGCCGTCGCGCAGCAACTTGAAGTAGTAGCTGCCGTCCACCGTGTCGCCGTACAGGCAGGCGCCGATCAGCTTGTCGTCCTTGATGACCAGCTTTTTGTAGACGCCGCCGAAGGGGTCGCTCATCACGATCTCTTCGGCGCCGTCGCTGCCCATGAACTCGCCGGCGCTGAAGAGGTCGATGCCGGTGACCTTGAGCTTGGTGGACGTGAGGGAGCCCGAATAGCGGCCGATGCCGAACATCGCCAGGTGGTTGGCCGCGACCTTGGCCTGCTCAAACAGCGGCGCCACCAGGCCGTAGGCAATGCCGCGGTGGGCCGCGCATTCGCCGACGGAGTAGATGCGCGCGTCCGTCACCGTCTGCATGGTGTCGTTGACGACGATGCCCTTGTTGCAGTGAAGGCGCATCGATTCGGCCAGCTGCGTGTTGGGACGAATGCCCACCGCCATGACCACGAGGTCGGTGGCCACTTCGCTGCCGTCCTTGAATTTGATGGACTTCACGCGGCCTTCTTCGTTGCCGGTGAGCTCTTGCGTCTGCGCGCCGATGAGGAATTTGAGGCCACGGTCTTCCAGCGACTTTTGCAGCAGCTTGCCCGCCACGTCGTCAAGCTGGCGCTCCATCAGCCAGGGCATCACATGCACCACGGTGACTTCCATGCCGCGCAGCATCAGGCCGTTGGCCGCTTCCAGGCCCAGCAGGCCGCCGCCGATGACGACGGCTTTTTTGTATTTCGTCGCCGCGTCGATCATCGCGTTGGTGTCGGCGATGTCGCGGTAGGCGATCACGCCTTGCAGGTCTTTGCCCGGCACCGGCAGGATGAAGGGGTTGGAGCCGGTGCACATCAGCAGGCGGTCGTATTCCTCTTCGGTGCCGTCGTCGGCGCGCACCACACGTTTGATGCGGTCGACCTCAACCACCTTTTTGCCGGCGTGCAGCGTGATGTGGTTGTCGGTGTACCAGTCCCAGGAGTTCAGGACGATCTCGTCCAGCGTCTGCTCGCCGGCCAGCACGGGCGACAGCAGGATGCGGTTGTAGTTGGGGTGCGGCTCGGCGCCGAAAACCGAGATGTCGTACAGGTCGGGCGCGACCTTGATCAGCTCTTCCAGGGTGCGCACGCCGGCCATGCCATTTCCGACCATCACCAGTTTTGATTTTTTCATGGGGCTACTCCAGGGATTCAAAGGTTGCAGGTGCAAACGTCATGCCACGGCCCGTGCGGCGCAGGTCGCGCACGCACGCATCCACATGGCCTGTCAGGGCTTTCAAGCGCGTCTGGCTTGTTGGAAACAAGGTGAAATTCATGATGCTCTCTCCCGGTCAACAGGGACCCGGGCTTAAAACCCGGTATGAGGCACACCATTACGTACGTCGTTGTACGCAGGACCCGCAGTGCATTCGCTAAGGTCGGGCGCGTCGTTACGCCCGCAATGGGTAATGCAAAACTTGTGCCATATCATTGGCGGGTGCCTTGCGAACCGAGGCCGGCGCTGGCGCATGGCCCGCGACTTGCGTTGTGAATAGCTCTGTTTTCCCTCTCAACCTATTGATTTGTATGACTTCCGCATTGGTAAACCTCAACGGCCCCGCCGGCAGCAACACGCTGCTGCCTGACCTGGCAGCGGCCGGTATTCAGGTGCTGGGAGTCGTTGGCGAGCGCAGCAAACTGGTGCAGGAAGTCCTGCGCCAGGCGCCCGATGTGCTGATTTGCCACGATGCTTTACCGGGCGAGGAGCTGTTCAAGCTGCTGCAAGTGGTGGGTGACACCGCCCCGTGCCCCGTCATCGTCTTTACCACCGACAGCGACGCCGCAAAAATTACGCGCGCCCTGGAAGTGGGTGTGCATTCCTATGTGGTCAACGGCTATGGTGCGCAGCGGCTGCGGCCGCTGATCCACCTGGCCCAAGCACGCTTTCAGCGCGAGCAGGCCCTGCAGGAGCAAATCAAGGATGTCGCCAGCCGCCTGGAAGAGCGCAAGGTGGTGGACCGCGCCAAAGGCATCCTGATGCGCGCTCGCCAGGTGTCTGACGACGACGCCTTCCAGATCCTGCGCACGGCCTCCATGCACACCAACCAGCGCCTGGGCCAGGTGTCGCAGCACATCATCCATTCGGCGCGTTTTGCCGAAGACGTCAATCGCTCGGGCCAGCTGCGCATGCTGTCGCAGCGCCTGGTCAAGCTGGCGCTGCTGCGGCTGGCGGGCGTGCAAAGTGAGCACGTGGCGGAGCTGCTCAAAGAGTCGGTGCAGCGCATCGACGCCAATATCGCCTCTCTCAGTAAAAGCCTGTCGCAGCCTACCTTTGGCGACCTGCTGGGGCAGGTGAGCGTGACCTGGGCCCGCCTGAAGCCCGCCTTGCAGCAAAGCCCGGCGGCCGGCGAGATGGCGCATCTGGACGAGCTGGCCGAGCTGCTGCTGCAGGAGGCCGAGCGCATGACCGGCAGCCTGGAAAACGCCGGCGCCATGCCCCCGCTGCAGATGCTCAACCTGGCCGGACGCCAGCGCATGCTCAGCCAGCGCTTCGCCAAATACGCGCTGCTTCAGGCGCTGGGCGGTGCGGCTACTTCTGAGCGCAGCGCGGCCGGCATGGCCGAGTCGCTGGCGGCATTTGAAAAGGCGCTGCAGTACCTCAACGACATCCCACTGACCAGCAAAGAGATTCGCGCCTCGCTCGATAAGGCCGATGCGGGCTGGGAACAGATGCGCGCCGGCGCCACCAGCATCGCCAAAGGCAAGGATCCCAAGCGCCTCGAAGGGCTGGCCACCGCCAGTGAAGAGTTGCTGGACGTTTTTGAGCAGCTTTCGGTGCAGTACGAGCGCAGCATGCAGATGCTGGTCGGCTAACCGTCACGCCTGCACCGGCAAGGTTTGCTGCAATGCACCAATATCGGGCATAAACCTTGCTTACATTGGTGCATGGCATTTGACCTCGACATTGGCTTCGCCACACTGGCCGGCCGCAAAAACACCAACGAGGACTTCTGCGCCGCGATGCTGCCCGAGCCTGGGCGCGAGGGCATGGGCTCCATCGTCGCCATTGCCGACGGTGTGAGCACGGGCGGCATGGGCCGTGAAGCGGCGCAAACCACCGTCACCAGCCTGGTCCGCGATTACTACGGGACGCCTGAAACCTGGGACACCACGGTCGCGCTGGACCGCATCATTGGCGCGCAAAACGCCTGGCTGGCCGGCATCAACCGCAGGCGCCAGCCGGTGGTGGGCCTGACTACCCTCACGGCGCTGGTGCTGCGCGGGCAGTCGTACACCCTGGCGCATGTGGGCGACTCGCGGGCTTATCTGCTGCGCGGCGGCAAACTGCAACAGCTCACGCATGACCATGCGGTGAACCATCCCGACTTCAGGCACCAGCTGCTGCGCTCGGTAGGTGCCGAAGACCATGTGGTGGTCGACTACATGCAGGGCGACCTGCAGGTGGGCGATGTGTTTGTGCTCGTCACCGACGGCGTGCATGGCGTGCTGCGCGACGCGCAACTGCTGGGTTTTGCCAGCCTGCAGGATTCGGGTGACGCGCAGGTAGCCAGCCAGGGTTTGGTAGATGCGGCGCTTGCCGCCGGCAGCCACGACAACGTGACCGCCGTGGTGGTGCGTGTGCGTGGCCTGCTTGACGCCACCCTGCAAGACGTGACCCGCATCGCGCAGACCCTGCCCATCCCGCCGCGCCTGAAAGTGGGCGACGTGATCGACGGCCTGAGCGTGACGGCCCCGGTCGCCGACAACGGCATCAATGTGCTCTATCAGGTGCGCGACCCTGCCACGCGGGTGCTGTATGCCCTCAAGACGCTGAACCCGGCCCGCTCGCACGACGAAGAAGAGCGTGCCATGCTGGCCCACGAGGCCTGGCTGGCCACGCGCATGCAGTCGGGCAGGGCGGCGGCGCATCTGGTCAACCTGCATGAGCGCCTGCCCAACGGCCAGGAGCGCAGCGCGTTTTACCTGCTGTATGACTGGCACAGCGGCGAGACACTGCAGCAGCAACTGGACCGCCGCCACAAATTCAGCGTCGAGCAGGTGCTCGGCGTGGCCACCCAGACTGCACGTGCGCTGGGCCGGCTGCACCGCCAGTGCGTGATCCACCGCGACATCAAGCCTGCCAACCTGCACCAGGGGGAAGACGGCGTGCTGCGCCTGCTGGACCTCGGCGTGGCCCTCAGCGGCCGCGAGCCCGAAGCCATGCGCAAGCTGCACGCCGGAACGCCCAGTTTTATCAATCCCGAGCAATGGGGTTTTGGTGCCACTGGTTCGGATGGGCCCGAGGAACTGCCCGACGCACAAAGCGATTTGTTTGCGCTGGGCGTCACCCTCTACCAGCTACTGACCGCGCGCCTGCCGTATGGCGAGGTGCTGCCCTACCAGGCCGGCCGCTACTACCGTGACCCGGTGGCGCCCAGCCGCATCAACCCCGAGGTGCCGATCTGGCTGGACCATGTGGTGCTCAAGGCCGTGGCGCGCGACAAGCGGCGGCGCTTTGAAACCGCTGAGGAGTTGCTGCTGGCGCTGGAGCGGGGGGCTTCTCGGCCGTTGACTGCGCCGCAGGGGATGGCGTTGATTGAGCGGGATCCGGTGATGTTGTGGAAGCTGTTGTTGGCGGTTAGTGTGGTGGTGAATGTGTTGTTGATTTATTGGTTGTTGTTTTTGCCGAGGTAGGGGTTGGTTTTTAATGAAATTGGCCTCTAGCCCAGCATCTGTCTTGGGTGGTAGCTCCTGAATTGATAGCGTATTTGTGTTTCTATCGTTGTGAGTTTTGCTGAGGGTGGCTGGCCGGGGGTTGCCCGGCGGCAACTCACTTTTACCGAAACCCGCAAAGCGGGTTTTCTTTGTCCGCCAAAGGCGCGGTACCCGCGCGGGGTTTGCTCACTTCGCGCAGCGAAGTTACGCAAACA
>Ga0307513_10001430_pt1 | contig 34310 bp, 45 predicted proteins | sample 15_EM_MG_FD_202174 | JGI IMG/M metagenome (GOLD analysis project Ga0307513, IMG submission 202174) | Populus trichocarpa ectomycorrhiza microbial communities from riparian zone in the Pacific Northwest, United States - 15_EM | ecosystem: Host-associated > Plants > Roots > Unclassified | place... | reverse complement strand
TCACCGCATTTGGGCATTTACCGTCGGTGATGTAGCTATTGATGCATGATGACGAACGGTCCCCCTCAGAAAGCACTCCACGCAGCTAGGGACGTAATAAATCGCAAATACAGCCCATCCCCAGAGATTAACGGATTCCAAGGTAGTAGGATGGTCAAGCTATAAAGATGCGCTACAAAATGATCCAAATTTCCGTCACCATCTTAGAGAAAGTGAAAAATATGCAGGAGTCATCCGGGTGCTTATAAGACGCGGGGAGAACGCGGATTGGTAACAATACAACTTGGATGATCTGCATAAGCGCAAGGCATATATGCCCTACCTGTCAATGCCTGGTCAGCGTTGGTATCATATGGGAGTGATGGACAGTGAACCCACAGCTCTTCCAACAATTCCAACACATCTCTCACCGCAGGTTTGTCATCACCTCCGTGGGTTCCCAACGGGAGGGAGGAGCCTGCGTCGTAGAACGCCGGGACCGTAGCCAAGTGGAGCCTCTGAACGGGGAACTCGTCGGTACCATCTTCCTTCCACCGCGTTTGTCGTTCCCACACAGAATTTTTACCCACTCCAACTCGGTACAAGCTAGGAAACGCGGAGAGGAGCTCCTTCACAAGCGCTTCAGTCTCTTCGTTCTCATGAAGGTTGCGTACTGCCAGTCGGAGATCCGGAGAATGACTGTAATCTATGGGAGTGGGAAGCGCTCCGTATGGGTGAAGGATATGAAGGTCGGTCAAAACCTCGAACCTCGAAAGGGTTGGAATCAACTCAGAGAACACGCCCTAGACGATTAATCAATACATGCGTGAAATTGTAGAGATAAAATGGGCGTACGAACCGATTTGTTAGACCCAGGCTGCCATTCCCAATCGAACCCGAAAGCCGTTAGCTTAGTGCAATCGCAAAGGGAAAGGACCCTAGCGACCCATTCCGCGTTCAACGGACCGAGCCCAACCCTCAGAGACTCTAATCTCTCGAACGCGCGTCCCAAAAGTTTCCACTGCGGACTGGAAGCCGTGCGCGAGATAATCTCTTCCTGAGGTTCCTCATTAAATGGTTTTCCTTCCCAGGCATCACCTCTGTTATCAGCGGCGGGAACCACGAAGACGCGCTCATCAACCCAAAGGTGGCGCAGCTGAGGCAAACTTGAGACTAGTTCGTGGATCCCAACGTAGCTCCTACCACGCTCCTGCCAATCTCTCTGCCCAATCCCCCCATCGGCGGCCCACCTCCTCATATCTCGGATGGAGTCGTTGATCACGAGGTGAGTGAGGGATGAGAAGTCCGCCGCAGTGAAGTCGGAGAACAGGCGGACGAAGTCGATGCAAACCCAGGAGAAACTGCAACGGTTGGTTCGAACGGCGACCCTTGATAAGATGGAGACTCTCACCAAGCAGTGACCTCGACTCTGAGTTTCGTAAGCTTCTTGGAATCAACCAACTCGACTGGCCCCTTCCGTTGGCGGGCGAGGAGATCGGTGATTAAGATATCAAGCTCTTGAACGTGATTCGAGATACGAGGAAACCTGTAGTCCTCGGTCGGACCCTGTTGTGGGGAACCCGCACCGTCCCAATCCCAAACTCCGCAAGTGAGATCAAGTTTCAAGCTTCGAACGTTCTTCAAGGGAGGGAAATCTTCTTTGATCGCCTTGAAAACGTCCTCATCTACGTTGCGTAGGTCAAGGGATGTTACTTTGGGACCGACTATCGAGAAAAGCGGTTTTATGCTTCAACCTCGTGGGTTAGTGGGTTGCTTGATGGGTTATGAGACGGAAGACTCACTTGGCAGTTGTATCAGGCACATCTAATGGGTTGGATGGATCTGGGAAGAGGGGAGATTCCACGGAACAGTCGAGCGATAGGTGGGTTATAAGAGAATGTTCAGAGAGTTCCCTCAAGGTTTCCCTACTGGGAGGGGGAGACTTGAACCAATCTAAGCGCTGAAGGTTTCCGGTACGTTTCAGCAGCTCTGGAAGCAACGCTACGAGGGTTTCCGCCCTTTCCACTTCCTCAAAATCCTCAGGGAGGACCTGTTTTCCATATCGCTCGCCTTCGGCGATGGTTTTTCGAGAGGGTCCGAGAATAACTGCAATATCCCGAACGAGACCTGCGTGTGCAGGCTCCCGAACGAGGTGATCAATGAGTGCCTTGGAGTCATCCAGACTCTTACTTGATAGACCAAGCGGTAGTCGGAGAAGCCTGCGGACAATGACGTTGCGGAGCGCATGCTCCTTGACGACCGCGACGGCGGTGGCTGTAGCGCGTAAAACCTCGAAATCGTAGATGTAGGAGTAGATGAGAGTGAAAAGATCCTCGTTGAGAGTGGCGGTCATGATGACGCTGTTAAGATTGCGTGTCGTATGAAGAGTGGGGGTGGGCAATTGAGTGAGATGTCTACCGGCAAGGAAGACGCGCCGAGGAGGTGTAAACAAAGAGAACTGTTCAAAGGCGTACCTTGTTCTCCATCTGCACACGTTCCTTATATACTGAAGTTTTGAAGGTCGGCATTCGTACCTGGGCTGGAAACAGGCCCACAAACTACCGCCCTCAAGCGATGTTGATACTTAAGTTCCCGAGTATGAGGGGGGTCGCCGATCCAACACCGATCACTTGTTGCAACCACTGATAGGTCAGGCGCCCGAGCTGGTGCGACGCTTACGGAACACCCCCTGGTGTTGTCGGCCACAGGCACGCAAGAGCAACGGAACTTTTTCCTAGGAAAGGAAAGAGACAGGTTACGGAGGGAATTCATATACGACTACGAATATCATTGGCTCGTCTCCAAGCTAGGGCCGCCGCCCGTGGTGATCAAGATGCAGGATCGTCCACGGGCTCAGGCCGTCCCACCCGTCCCCACAGCCCTCGAGCACAGCCATTCCAGACATGGAGAATTTCATGCTGGGGACGACTCCGATCACTGTCAGGTATGTCGCTTTCCTCAGTGTCGGTCTCGCGCGAGCTTCCTGAACCTTACCTTCACGAGTTGGTGGCTGGACTCTATGGAATAATGGGTACAGGCGCCCCCTCTTCCTCCCCTCATAAGTACCTAGCCATCTTTCTAGCGCTAAAGTCTTTTCTGACCGGACCAAATAGTCGATCTTTTCATCACGTTGGCGACTTGGATTAACTTTAGTTCACCTGGGTAACGACGGGGCTATTTTGTGTGCCGAATTTGTTCTCATTTGTAAGTACTTATGATCCGAGAACCAAACAAGCTGCGGAGATGGAACAGAGGTGAAGCAGGAGGATCGCCATTGGTCATCCGGTTCAATTGATGAGCGCTATTGGATGTTACTGAATCTGTAACCCCTGAACCCGCTGCCAGAATAAGGTTCATTAGTGTAGTGGTTATCACTCTGGATTTTGACTATATGATCACTTTCCAGCAACCCCGGTTCGAACCCGGGATGGACCTCTCTTTTTGCAACCAGCACGTCTCCATACCTGAAGCGTCTCCGTTTGCGGGGCACAAGGCTTCTGATAGTGGGTGATTGTTACGTAGCGTCGGCCCCTCGGTATTCAGATAAGACTTGCCTCGCTGCCTCGTATTCGGGAACATGGGGAACCATATCGGGCTCCCTTTGGAGCAAGGCCGAGGACAGCTGTATATACCCCGGCGATGTGATCCAACCCCTTGGATTCTGAATCCAGCGCTTCGCAAGGGTCAAGATAAGCTTTGTCAACGCCTGCATCTTCTATTCTGCCTGGGTTCTTGCGTGGTAGTCGAACCCGGTGCGGAACGTCGGCGCTACAGCGTCTGGTGGCAGATTTTGAAAGGCAAAGCCAGCGTCCAGATGCCGAAACATATGGCAGAACTCAGCCGGTCGCCCCTCCGCTCAGTTGGTTTGCTGTCAGGTTGCCACTGGCCGTTGGATCCGTCGATGAGCGCTGAGCGCTGATCTCGATCGTCTTGCGCACCACCCAGTCACCGTTCCCGTTCGTCGGCTCCAACTTGGATTTCTGTTTCCACTCCGGATACAGCCCCTCCTCGTGCAGCTTTTTGCGTCTCAACATTGTTCCCGAGGGCTTTGCGGTGTTAGCGAGATATTTCATGCTTTCTTGTGGTCTCCTTGTCGTCGCGTCTCCAGATCCTGTATAAAGCTTCCATCATCTTCATGTTTCCGCCACACCGTCCCCCGCGCATCATAGGCCCTCCTTTACCACCACAACATCGCGATGTCGTTCGAGACGTCTAGACTGTCGGTTGATACCCTGCTGGACCTCATCCTTATGAAGCTCCCCGAGGAGGCAAGGAGTGCAAGATACTGTTTGGACTCGGAGGTACGACGGCTCAACTTTTTGCATTTCGCAGTCATTTGACGCGGGAGGTTTCCACAGTTTCAAAAACTTGATACCAAGACATCTCATGTCCTTGCCCAAGTTCGTTTCGCCCGGAACACTCTTAGTCCTGTGCACGCTCTTCCGCCGGAGACGCTCGCGATCATTTTCCAATACGTCCTCGATGGCTGTTTTGGACCAAACGACGCGCCAAGAGAAGATTTTTACAAGTGGACCGCCGTCACGAGGGTCTGTCGATACTGGCGCGAGTCAGCTCTCTCGTTCGCTACCCTTTGGTCGACGGTGTCGATGGGCAACCTCCCCGCTGCTCTGGTTGGGATCGAGCGCTCGCGGAGCGCCCTACTTGATATATATGTCCCGAGCCATCGGCTGCTGAACGGGGTATGGGACAAGATCCAGGGCCATATGCCTCGAGTGCGGAAGCTCGCAGCCAAAGTGTACCATTTAGATACGCTCAACACCCTTGGCCCTCCTATCTTTGCGCCGAACCTCCAAACCCTCGATATCCACAAAATTGGAACGCAGAACCGCCCCTTACCCCTGTTTTTCAATGGCGATACGCCCAAACTAAGTTCCGTCCGGCTGAGCGGAATATCTAACTGGATGCCAAACCACTTCACTGGTTTGAAACGACTCTCTATCGAAGATGTTCACCAGGAACTACCCATCGACAACCTCCTCGACATTCTCGAAGCCAATCCTACCCTCGAGTATCTCAACCTGTGGAAAGCGGAACCGACCACCGAACACACTTCTCGTCACATCACCCTTCCTCATCTCCGTCAATTGAAGTTCAGTTCCGGATCACCCCGACGACTTATGGGATCTCTTTCATTACCGTCGACATGTCAGTTGGAACTGACTTCGATGGTCCTGGACTCTTTGGACCGGTCTATCTTCCAACACGCCTTCCTTTCGGACTCTATACCATTACCTAACATCAACGGCGTCGCAAAATTGAAGATAAACATTGGGGATAGGATAGACGGAATCGAGGCTTGGGGAATGACGACCTCATCGGCGGTTTTCCGCTTACACGTATCATCGATGGCACGCACGCTCATTCAATCCACCCTTGGTTCTTTCGGACCCCTTTCGGCAGCCTCGATACGCGAATTGTGCCTGCAAGGGTGCCGCACGTTGGAATACCCTGACCCAGAAGTCTGGAAGCCTCTTCTGGAATCGATGACAAGCCTGGACACGCTGTGGCTCGTGGAGAGTGACTGCGAACCAGTCCTGCGGGTATTGGAAACAGACCCGGGGTCGCTGCCCTGTATGCGATCCTTGCGTGTCTGTTCCGACCGGCCACCATCGGTCCAAGCCGTTCGCGCGATGGCACAAGCAAGGCGGGACCAAGGATGTCAGATCGAGCATCTGCTTGTTGGTTGTCGTCCGGAAGATGCAGAGAGTTGGAGCGATTTGGAGGGTTTGATTGGTGTTGTGGATGTTGTTGTACGACCTGGGGATTTCCCCACCATGTCCTTCATGACAGTTTGATTAATCGACGGGGTTGACGTTTTCATGACATGTTTTCGTTCCTTATTTTTATTTCTACTGGTCGAGTCTATTTTAGATGCAGTTGTAATTGCTGGCCTAATCCCTGTTTTCTCGGTTTACCCGTGCTGCGGACGGCCCAACCCTCTTCCGACCCCATACATTTGGCTGCCAAGCTGACGAGACCTGGGTGGCTCGGTGCGGATCAGCAGGCTGGAGACCTGCCGTCCACAGCCGCAGGCTAGTGGCTTTGTGTACGAAATGGCGGGGGACGGTGCAAAAGTGAAACCCCGTCGGTGGTCTCACGGCCCAGGGCCTGCTATTTTCTGTCCGCGTTTTTTTAATATTTTTGGAACGGAGCAGGAATGAAGCCGTTGTGTTGGGCGCCAATCCGGCACTCTCCCTTTCCTCGCTTCCCCACCGAGAGCCTGATGACCGGTCGTTGAGGGCCGTTTCTTATCCTCCTATCATTATTCTTTCCGTCATCTCCTGCTCTCTCCTGCGCACCACACGCTTCTGCGTTTCCCCCTCGAGGTCCACCAACCCGCAAATCCGTAAATGATTTTGACGAGGAATGCTTCAATTCCAGTTTACTCAGCCTTCCCCCGAGCAATCGGCACCAGCCACCCCAACGCTTGCTGATCTCTCCAGGAATGCCTCCGTCATCTCTACCAACTCAAGCTCGTCCTCCTCGTCGTCCCTGGTCATGCCTGTCCGACCCCGCCCTATCCGTACCTTTTCTTCGCCCCGCTCCCGAAGCCCCAACGCCCCAGTCACCCCACGGGCTTCGCGGCCACCCCAATACCTCTCGAAGGAGCTGGGGCTTCCAGACCCGGACGAAGACCCGCGACACTCTCCCTCTCGCGGCCCTCAGTCAAGGGCGCCGTCCAGACCACGATCCCGCACCAACTCGGTCAACGGCAGGTTCGGGGCCGATGACTTCAATTTTGGTGACATAGTAGGGGAGGGGTCTTATTCCACCGTACGTAACACGCTCGACATGCCCGTAATGCATGGCTCACCGGTCCCTGCAGGTCATGCAGGCGGTACACCGAGTCACGAAACACGAGTACGCGATCAAAGTCCTCGACAAGGGCCACCTCGCACGCAACAACAAACTTCAGACGGCTCTCATCGAGAAGAATACCCTCGTCAGACTGGGAGCCGGTCATCCCGGGATCGTAAAACTTCATTGGACGTTTCAAGACGAGTATAGCCTCTGTTAGTTCCGCAATAATCGCGAGAAAATCATGTGATTGCTCATGACGTGCTCGCTTATAGTTTTCGTTCTGGACCTGGCAAGAAACGGGGAGTTGCAATCGAGGATATCGAAGATGGGATCCCTATCGGTGGAGTGCTCCCGGTATTACGCAGCTCAAATCGTGGACGCGTTGGACTATATGCACGGGAAAGGCGTCATCCACCGGTCAGTTCGGCTCCAACATCATCCCACGCTCTCACTCAGCCCTCGAACGCAGTGACCTCAAACCAGAGAACCTGTTGCTCGACGACGACTTCAGGCTCAAGATTACTGATTTCGGGACAGGGAAGATCCTTGATTCGGATGGTTGGTGGCCATGCCCGATCACCCCAGACACTTGATCTAACCATCAAAACAGTACAAACCGCGAAGACGTTCGTCGGCACCGCTCAGTATGTTGCCCCAGAACTTCTCGAGAACAACGAGACGAGCAGAAGGTGATCGTCTATCTAATATTGTGTCTGGTATCCCTTGGTGTTGATCGCGGGTTGCTCCTCGTCAGCTCGGATCTCTGGGCCCTTGGGTGCATCTTATACCAAATGATTGCCGGTCGATTCGCATTCCACGGGCTCTCCGAATACCTCACATGGCAGAAGGTCAAAGCGCTGGATTATACCTTCCCCGATGGGTTCGACGAACAGGCAAAGGACCTGGTACAGAAACTGCTTGTCAAGTCGCCCACCGAGCGACTGGGAGCAGGGGAACCGGGGAGCTCTAACGATATGAAGGCCCTGAAAGCCCATCCGTTCTTCACATCGATTGATTGGACCACGCTTTGGACCGTTACCCCCCCAACCCTCGAATCCGGGTTGGTGAAGAAGGAACCTAAGCCCGCCAACAACCACTGGGATGATGTGGAGTACAACTGGGATCACGTGGTCGCGTTCCCCAGGGGCCATGATGAGATTCCGTGGGTTGGCGAGGAAGACGAAGACCTCGATCAGAGAACAGAACACGGTTACGGCTCGAGTTCCTCAGCGGCTCTGGAAGAGGAAACAGAGGAAGAGGGCTCCTCGAATACGTCGGGGGATACCGAGGAGAGGGGTGAAACAGAGACCGTGCATCCCCACGGTCAGGAGCCATCCGCCCCCGATATTATACCTACATCGAAACCGATCCCGGTGCCCGCGCCGCCTGTGCAGCAAGATTTGTTTGCAACAGGCTCGACCACGAGCTCCTCGGAGGGAAGTCCCATCGAGAAACTTGGCGCTGCATTGGAGGCTGCCCTGCGGGGACGAACACGTAACCCGTCGCCCATTCAGGGGAACGGACTTGTAGATCCCAACTGGTCAGATTTTTTTCCCTTGCTTCGTTCTCATGTAAGATTTGCTGATATATGTTTAGGTCTTCGATCCTGCTACCTGGAGAAGAGATGCGATTCCAGTCGTCAGTGTCCGCCACCTCTCTGAGGCGCCGTCCGAGCAGGCTGCTCTCCATAACAACCAAGAAGAAGACCAAAACACGAACGCTCATTCTCACAAACCATCGGCTGATCTGCGTGAAGATCGAGAAGGGCGGGAGAGTCCTGGCTGTTAGGGGAGAGTGGCTGATTCCAAAGGTCATACTTGGCGAGAAACCGAAACCCGAAAAAGAGAAGGAGAAGAAGAAGAGCAAGGACACAATTAACCAGACGGTCATCAGTGTCGATCCAAAGGGGGATAATGAGTTTGTCGTCCTAACGGTACGTCAGGCTCTTCTCCGTCTGATTAACTATGGTTCACCATGTATTCGCCAGGCGACAAAGTCGCTGTCATTCAAAGCTGAGGATTCGGCCTTGCGGTCGAAGTGGGTACTCAACATCCAACGTACGCTTGACCCCAGCGCCGTCGCCTAATCCTTTCGATTCCTTCCACTCTACCACAACGCACCAAACCACATTTACATTTCGGCATCGGATTCCATGGACATCGTGTAGCACATACGCACTCTCTCGATTGGGCTTTTTTTCCCTGTTCTTTGGAGGAATTTGGAGCATTCGCGTGTAACCCCTCTCTCGTCCCTCCCCAGCCACACCCTTGGACTCCCCCCTCCATCATTTTTATTCGCTTCCCCGACCTTATCTCGCCTTGTTTTTGATGTGTTCTTTTCGCTGCGTCTCTTTAATACCTCTCCGAAAGTTAACTGTATCAAAAGTCGTTTTTTATTTGTTCTCCTCTACTTGTGGTCACCCCGTTTCCCTCCGTCATCTGTCCTTCCTTCTCGTGCTTCGAAATGCATCCTCTCTTTTATTTGGTCCCCTTTCCTTTTTCCATCTCTACCTTTCGGTATCGGTCTTTTCTTCCTTCTCTCTACGCTAAACAATTTCTGCTGCACGTGTATCCTTCCTTTCCTCATATCCTCCGGTATAAATTTCCCAGCCTCTACACGCATTTACATTATTTTGTCATCGAGCCGCTATCTTCGCTTAAGTACGTGGTCCTGACCGTCTAATGTCATATGCACTCCCGAAATGTTCGATATGTAGGTATATACAGACGTTGATCCAATAAGATGTTGTTCTCTCCCGGCTTTCGCGCGTGGGCGTTCTTTCTTTGGGGGGGGGTCAATTAACCGGATGTCATTTCAAGGTTGTCATGATACACGAAGGGCAGACCAAAGGGTAGATAGGGTATGAGATAGTGAGGAGGATCGCAGGCTAACAGTATAAATAGAAGAGGAAATGCGAAAGTAGGGGACCGGGGGTGCGACGATAAGAAGGCCGATCGGTAAGGGAAAGTGTTCATGGCGAGCGCGTGCTCTAAGACTTATTCACAGTGCGCTTACATATCTTACAACCACAGACTGGGGGATGGGGACGCTCCAACGACTTCGGTTTCTTCTTCCCGATCTTCCTCGGCCTACCCGATTCATCAACCGAAGACAACCTCGTCGTCTCACTACCACCGGCACCACCGGCTGAGCTCGCTGTATTCGGAGGCGACTTCGTCATCGTCGTCGGCGTGCTCGTGGCCGCGACGGTCACGCTGTCGAAGGTTGGCGAGGGTTTTATCCTGGAGGATGGGAAGAGGGCTTTCCTCCCCTCCTCGATGAGCCGCTCGAAAACCAACCCGATGGCCGCTCCACGGTGTGGGGTCTGACCATCCGCGGAGGTTCGTAAGGAAGCCACGAACAACTCCTCGGTGCTTGGGGATTTCAGGCCGGTCTCGTACAGTCGCATGAGTAGCGTTCGGATCGTTACGTGTCTGCAGAGGGGGACTTATTTGTAAATAACGGAGCACGTACGGAAGCGAAAGTTTACCTTGCGGAGAAGGGGGAGAGAAGCTCTTGAGTGATGTTCGTTGAATCTATCTTCGACCTGAAATCTTCGAAAGCGAGGCCACGAAGGGATAGGAGACCGATCTATATCGAGCGGTGGTAAGCGCGTGCTCATGAAAGGAAGCTCCTTGGATCCCCACCGTGCACGCGAGAGTATAAACAGACTTGGGGGATGAGGGGGCCATATAGAAACTTCCCGCCCGAGGCCATCCCACCTTTCCGGAAGCCGCGTCTTCTGCAGTCACAGGAGACTGAGAACCAAGCCTCCCGAATGTAATTCTGTTCGTGTAGAGGTAGTGTAGAATCGCCCCCCAGCTGAAATGCACGACCGTTGAGCCAGGCGTTGGAGGGATTTTTGGAATACTCACGTTCTCCATGCACCCGTATTGAGAACAGCGAGGGGTGCCGCTGAACTTTCACGAAGGCTGATGAAAGCCATGTCAATTCCGCTCATAGGAGTTTGACATCGACTGACCTCTGGGTTTGTACAGACTTGTCCTCATTCACAGGCTCGGACACTCCGTCGTCTTCGACGTCACTGTCACATTTGCAGGTAGTATCCAGCACCTCGTTGTGCCCGGTAGAAACCTCTTTCACGCCTGACCAGAAGCTCAGTTTAATAAGGTGACAATTAACCAAAAGAAAACGCACAAGACAATATCTTGGTTGTGTATTCGCCACCGACAGCGCTGCAGAAGTACAGCGGACGCAGCTTTGACTGGCCACCAGATAATCTGGATACCGGGGCATATAGTTCCATATCCAAGAAGGTGCCGCTGCTCAAGGACTTAATGAGTTCAGCCTTGAGGGCTTGCCAATCGAAGCCATCCCTTTGCGATAGGCGGAACGGATGCGGGGTGCGCATCGACATAGCCCGAGGGTTACCAAGTCGATGATATAAAGCCGGGAGAACGTCTTGTGCGTGAGGGAGGGCACCTGAGGTATATAACTCGATCTTGAGCTTCAGAGCGGCAGTCTTCCAAGGTTCGATAGAGGAGAGCAAACTGCGTGCCAGGTGCTCGACTTGCACTTCTCTTATCTCTGGGAAACTAAGACACGGGTGCTTAGCCGGATAAAGGATGGGGAGATATGCCAAAACTAGTTACCGAGACGTGTACTTGCTGAAGAGTTCCTCGATAATGTCACATTTGTCAAGCGTGCGCTTGATCTCTTCAAGGGCCGCCATCTTCAGGCCTGGGATATTATACTAGGGACGGGTTTCGGGTTTAAGCTCGGTTTCCGTGGTGACGAGGCGGCTATCTTACCTTCGTTGCCAACCGATAGACGGATTTCGGTGATGGTTGGGTCCCTTGAGGTGAATTAGAGCCCCTAGGCGGTGCGAACTCTATATCGTTCGTGTACAAGTATCGCAGAGCCGCCCGAAGTCTATATCAACAGGCGTAAAAGTCACGACCTTGGGAGGTAGCAAGCGGGACTTACGTGATAAAAGCGACGTCATGGATGACGACGGTTTTCCCCAAGTGTCCGAGGTCATTTGTACCATGACTACCGAGAAGGTTCATAAATGTAGGGACAACTAAAGGATCCTCGAGTGCGCCGACGTACCTGACATTGTCCAGCTCTGCGAGTGCAGATTCCATGTCTGACGCAGACATGACCCCGGAAGTTTCACTCTGAGCGTCCTCTCTCTCTATGTGGAGAATATCACCGTATTTTTCGTTGTCGGGAGTAACAGGTGGAATTTTGTCCACATGTGTCGCCACCGGTACCGCCTGGGTAGTGGCGGACTGTGGTTCTCCCATTTCGGGCGGCTCGGGCTCTTCATCGTCAACTTCAAAGTCGCCGTCCGAGGAGTAGTCGTAGTTATCTGAATAGGGCTCGAGGGAATCCGGAAAACCCTGCCGGATGTCCTCTACGTCATCGTCTTTCGATAGGACTTGAAATAAGGGTTAGGGCTAGACCGCCGGGCGAGGATAGACCTGAAACTGACCACGTTGGAAGTATGGTAGCGACTTTAAGATATGCCCGTTCACAAAGAGCGGCTGCGGTCTCGCCACGCGCCCTGTGGCCCTGTTCCTCGAGGAGAAGGCCCAGAGTTTCGTATCGATAAACTTGCCAGAGGCTATCGAGTCGCCCAGAGCTTGCTGAAGTGGTTCTGGGATGTCCATCGAGGATGTTGAGAGAGAGGAGAAAGTTTAATCCAGCGCTAGTTGGCACGGCTTAAAGGTGTGGCATGTGTATCGAGCGCCCATATATGTAACTCTCCGGCCCGTTCCGAACTCGAGTGGGGCGCAGATGACTACCATCCTACCGTACACCACTGGAACAAGCCCCAGCAAGCATATTGGATCCCGGGGTCTCCATGGGTGGGACAGACTACTGCTGGTCGCGGTTTTCCCGGAAATAGGTCAGAAAAACGCAAGTGACGAGAGGGCGACGCCGGCTTTTGGGTGTGACGAGTTCGTAGTCTGTGTGCTGTGAAAGGTGGAGGAGAGGTTAAAAGGCTGCATGGCGATTTCTATGCAACAACGAATTGCGATTTTATCGTAACGAGCCCGAGTCGGGAACCCATATGTATTATCGGATTCTGAAGGTTAACCCCGCGCCGGTACTAAATGAAATCTCGTGAGGCGTAAATCCTGACAAGGCGATTGAAAGTGTGGTCATTTAACGCACCGGAGGTATCAAAACCCCTGCAATCACGGAACCAGACACGGAAGAAGAGTCACGAGCACGTCGGTTAGCTCGGAAGAGACCCAGAACATTTCAAGATCTGGTACGGATACCGCTCGGGGTGAAGTGTGGGAAACATCTCGTCGATGGTTCAGTCGAGCGAAGATCATCCAGAGTGTAACCAGGAAAGGGGTTTTGTGCCCTGAGTCGGGCCGCCAAAGTCGGGAAGCGTTTGATGGGAGTCACGAGGTTCTTTGTGGGGAATGTCGGGGAGACAGGAGCACTTACCCAGGGTTAACCCTATGAATATAACATCGAACAGCTCGAAGTCTTTGATTTTAGTGATTTTGGATCCGTCTGAAACCCGAGAATGTATCAGGGAACACTGGAGCCTGGTATGGGCCCAGTTGTGGAGAGTACAGGTGAGATAATAAACTAAGCACAGGAATAGACTGTGTGGACGCGAACGAAAGCAAAGAGGTATATACCAAACGAAAAGTCCTTAAAAATATCGATTAATCGTCCCACGATTCGCAAAGGGTCGAACGAAGGTCAGGTTCGGGTTTCGAACCATCGAAAAGGAGAGAGGAGGGTGGAAAGTTAGTCCATGCTCAATTACGAAGTGAGAAAGAGGATCAGGGAACCAGAAGTCGTAAAAAGGAGAAGATGATAGCCAAGGCGACTGCGAAGGTATGAGGGGCGTTACTCGATTTGTTATTGGAGTTCGAGCCGCTAGAAACTGATCCAGGTTTCCAGTAATTGCGGATGATATCGGATGCGTGTTCAGCGAGCGCATAGACGGGGGCTTGGAGCTAAAAGGAACTGCGTCAGTGCACAGGGGGGCGTGGGTGAGAAATAGGGCGTACGTGGGCAGCTAGCGAGAGAGGGAAGACAGAAGCATCGACAACGCGGACATTTCCCAATCCATAGACCCTGAGTTCTGCATTGACAACACCTCCCTGATTCCTTGGTAACATAGCCAGAGTATTTCCTTGGTGGGACTGTGTTTCGACATCATCGAGAAGGAATGCGTCGATAGCCTCATCGGTGGTGATGTTGGGCCCGGGCGAAAGTTCGTCGGTGAGGACTTCACTGAGAGGGAGGGTTTGCCCGATTCTCCTGACCAACTTAATACCCTCGCGCATAGACACAAGGTCGGCAAAGTGGGACAAGTACTGAGGGTCGATGACGGGGTCGTCAAACGAATCGCTCGAGTTGATGTAGACGCGACCTTGACTGAACGGACGCTGGAGGGCGACCTGGACGGTGAGAGTCTGCTCTTCGGTGTCGGGAGTACCACTGGCCCATAGCAAGAGTTCAAGGTGCCCGACGCCACTTAACAAAAACCTCTCCGCAGTAGTCCGGTAGATGGTCCTATAGCCATTGATAACGCTGTTGTCATCGCTGGGGCACAGGTCGTTGGCAGAGGTATCGATCATTCCAAATATCTGGTCCCGGAAGGAGCTGGCCGATTCCGTACTTCCGAACACCGTCGAGAGGTTGACATAGGCAATAGCCGAGTTGATATAGGAAAGAAATGGCGAGGATTGACCTTCAGGAACGCCGTCTCCAGTACCGTTTCGTTGAAAGGTGCCCAGAGTCTCCGCTGTAGTTCTCCAAGTTACACCAGAACGCTGTGAGAATAGAGGGATTAGCTACGTGCGCGCTCGGAGAGGAAACATGTTACATAAAAACTTACAATGTGATCTTGAAGGTGCTGACCAACCCCTGGCAGGTTGAGTTTGACATCGATTCCCACAGAACCAAGAATGTCTGAGGGCCCAACACCACTGTGTAGCAACACGTGAGGACTGCCGATAACACCACCAGAGAGGATGACCTCCCTCCGAACCTGAACCGAAGAGCGAGGCCCACCCCTTATGAAAGCATACTCAACACCGGTAGCGATCAAGTTGTTGACATCTGAGGTGTCGAACAAGAGACGAGTGACGGTGGCGTTCGTCAAGATATGAAGGTTTTCTCTCGGGGGTAATGGGTCGATGTATGCGTTACGAGCTTCCGAGCGGGTCCAGTTCGTGGGGTTGATGGCGGATGTCGTGATGAATCCCCCGAATGGCTCTCCACTCAACTGGTCCGTGCACCTCGGAATCCCAGCATTTTCTAATGTAGGTAACCAACGACCAACGACTGGAAGAGTGCTAAAGAAAACACACGTATTAGATAGTTAGTGGGATGAAACTAGGAAAGAGAAGCTCACAATCCGGGGTAACTAGCACGCACAGGTCCGCGGGAACCATGACTCGAGGAGTCGTAAAGAATATTTGCGGTCGAAGCAACATCAGGGACAGGGGGGACGAATGTCTCGGCCTTCCTAATGTAATTGAGGGTATTCCTCCAGTTCCAGGCACTACCTCCGTCAATAAGTCCCGCCCAAGTATCGTATTCGAGTTGGGACGGTTGCACGTAGAACATCCCGTTAACGGCAGTGCACCCTCCCAAGACTTTCCCTCTCGCTTGGGCCATCGAGCGGTTGTTTACGTGCGTCTGAGTGGTCGACATGTACCTCCAATCGTAGGGAGTTCCAATGAGCGACCTCGTAAATGCGTGCCCAGGAACATCTGGGGGAGCAAACCGCAAGGATCAGTAAAATGGGGAGAGACCACGAGGAACAAATGGAGGGTACCCATAAACAAAAACAAAAAAACCTACCGATGGAATCGCGAACAGCATCACCCGTATCACCAGCTTCAATAACCAACACCATGTAGTCTGGGTCCTCGGACAAACGATTCGCTAGGACAAGGCCAGCATTTCCACCACCGACAATGACAAAGTCGTAAATCTGGTTGAGTTGAGAGGGTTGTTCCAAGAAGACCCTAGCGTGCAGATCATGGGTGTGATGAGCTCCCAGGTCCTGGGCGAGTGTCTTGCCAGCCAGGTAGAAACCACAAAGAACGAGGAAGGGGGCTGTTTTCATGAACTTGACGTGGGGTGAGCGTGAGGGGGAACCGGCTGGGTCCGGAGGGGGACAATAGATATAGTTCGATTGTCTCCCTAGTTTCTATGAAAACAGGTGGAGATCATCCATCGCCCAGCCTGAGGGGCTCATACCAAGAGTTTCCAGCTCAAGTCATGACCGCTGCGCAGTGGTCATACTAAGGGGGCCGAGTGACGCCGGCCCAGGCTGATCGAATCGCGACATTCGGATCACATTCTCCCATCACGTGGTCGAGTCGGTCGCGAACAAATTTGGTTGAAGACATTTTCCCATGCGAAACAACAGTACAAGCCTGAAGATTGTAGAGTAGATACTACACTCGGCCGCCTAGCCTGGTGGCAGCATGGTTGCGTCAACAGAGCCACCCTCGCTGAAGGTCTCTTCATCACTTGGGTTGGCGCTGATTGGAGTTCTCGGCATGACCATCAACCCTAAAAGACAGACGTAAGCCCAATGACGCAAGATCACAGTAGGATAAACCACTTGCCAGTTCGTGCAGACTCGAGGATACCAAACGGTTTAAGCAGACTCAAGAACGCGTTCATACGAGAGGACTTTCCAGCCAACTCGACGATGACACTGTTCTCGCTCACATCCACTATCTTGCCGCCGAACTGGGCGGCAAGGACGTTAATGGACTGTAAGGTCTGGGACTTCAAATGAAGTGTCTCCGTCGGGGTAAGAGCCGCAGGAGTCTCCGACGGCACGACGGGGTCAGCCGCATGCTCAAAGTGCTCAGCAAGTGCCATTTCTTGCTGTAATTTACTGGACCGATATCGGCGAGGGGCTAACGAAGGCCCACCAGCGAGTTGTTCTTCGATGTATTCCGGGCCAAGGGTAGAAACTTTCACGAGCAACAGTTCTCGCTCGATGCATTTTGTGTCGGTATAATCCAAGACTGCCCACACTGGCACCTATTCCGCAAGATCAGCCCTAGATCTTACGCCCTTCTGTCGTATGAGTTGGTGAACGAACTAACCAGGTCCTCGAGCTGTCTCCTCGCCTGCTCAACAACACCATCTTGACCCTTCAACACGATAGACATCCGACTGAGGTCCCTAATTTCCGTCCGGCACACGACGAGGGACTCGATGTTGAAACCCCTTCCGGCAAGGATACCCGAGACCCTCGACAGCACACCAGGTTCGTTTTGCACCAAACAATTAAGGACGTGGCTGCAAAACCCAATAAGGAGAGTTCCAAAAAATTCTCGCGAAGTCACTTACTTTTTAAAAGGTTGTAAGGACGGGGGTGGTGTGTTATAGAGAATGTTCGTCACGGCCTCCTCTGCTGTCCTCGACCTGGGAAGGTCCAATGAAGGCAAAGGAGGGGGGCGTATCCTATGGGTGCTTTTGTAGTCCAATGCCGAAGTCGAATCATCGATTGGCTTTGGGGGTTTCGGTGGGGCCTCGGGTGCTTCCTCATTCTGGAAGCGCGTCAACGACGAAGAAAAGTATCGTAGTTGACTATAGGTCCGGTTTTTGAGGGCCACAGTTCTCAGTCTGGAAGCGGCGAGACTGGCCATGTTTGTCTTCCGCGAGTGTTGGGGAAGATTTGGTCCGGAGGGTGAACGAGTCAAGAAGAGAGTTTGAGCAGAGCCCGGAGTAGCAGAGCCGCGCTTCCGTTTTGGGAAGTCAAGCGCCCGTACCATAACATTGTTCTTCGCAGGATTGACCCTCGCCCTGTAATTCTGCGTAAAGGTAATCCGACGGGACACGTCGCGCACAAAAGCGTAGTATAGATTCAACTAGACGCGTGCTCTTTTGCATTTGTGAGAACCGCCCGAGCCAGCCTCGCGTACTCAGCTGCATCCTCGGCCTCTCTATCCTCCAGTTCTGCAATTTTCTCCCAATGTGATAGCCCACTCTCAATCAACGTCCATGATTCCTCCTCTGAGTGTTCGTCTACCCATCGAACATACTCCGCTTCTGCCCATCCATGAAGGCTGTGAGGTAAGGGGATCGGTGATCGGACAAGAATATGGTGGAGCACGATCAGCGGTTGTAACCCCGCAGTGTACTGTGGGGAAGCTAGCATGCTGTTGTCCAAGAACAGCAGAGGCCTACAACCAAAACCCCCCACTTCATGTTAATCGACTATTGAGGCAATACCGTGGGCTTACCTCATAGCTCTTAATGCTCGATAGTCATCTGCCACAGCAGTCCAATCTCCGCCACTCCGCCTCCGTGGTTGGCTCTTGTCGGCCATGAAAGCACTAAGAGTGAATTCGAGTTCTGTCATGTCGCTAGTCAATTGAAGCTTCCCGGTTTCGCCAAGTGGTCTTGTAATCGATACGTGTAAGACGAAAGTCCTTATCACGTACTTCACGATGGAGATCACCCTGATAAAGTCAAGCGATCGAGATACGAGATAGGGCGACATAAGGGTGAGCGACCATGCGGTAGTCGTGATGCGACTCTATATACGTACCACTGGCGAACCACATCCATGCCGGTGTACCGCTCGAGGATTTCCTGTTTCACGAAGTTCATTTTCGCAGCGAGGTCCTCCATATATACGCTCGCCCCACCACCCCCGGTTGCAGGGCCGCTTTTACCGAAGTCGAGCCTGTGAAGTGTGGCAATAATGGCACCACAATCACGTTTGACGGCGGAGAGTACAGGGTCCACAACCCTTTCACATTGCTCATGCATCGTCTGTTCCAATGGATCCATAGGTGGAAACCTGGGGAGGAGCATGGAGAACTTACGTCTGCTGTCGGCTTCAAAAGGTCGAAAACATCCTCGCTGCATTCATCTTTCAGCCCGACGAGTCGAGACCAGCATTGGTATAAGAATGAAACCAGCTGAGCGTTCGAGACCTGTTGAGGGGTGGCAGTTGGTCCATTCAGCAACGCAACGGTCCGATCCCATATGACCTAAAACCCACGCTGAGTTAGGGCCCACCAGGGTCCATTAATTAATTATAGAGCTCACGAGGTTACCCCACCGGGATATCAGTTGCTCGAGGGATGTGATTATGCCATTCGCTACGGCTTTGGAGAGCAGTGGATCAAATTTTGCGGCATCCAGCTCATTTGCCACCGCTCTCCCGATTGCAATCCCTTCGGCCATTCCGGGAGGGCTCCGGACGCCGCCAGAGAACACTTGACCAATTGTCTCATTGACGCGGTTAGAGCACCGTGTGAGAAATGAAGCCTCAAATACCGAGAGCGATCGAAGAACCAGGATAGTTTCCGGGCTGTGGAGAAATTAGCGCTGAATCTCGTGGAAACCGGGGTCAGTAACCTTTGATGTGCTTGGGTATAGGCTGTGTCCGTGTGCACTGCGACCTTCGCAAAGAACTCGTGGATCAGGCGAAGCAACCTTGGATAATTGGAGCTGAGGGTTGTCTGCATGAACGAGGAGGCTGTATTCTCTCAGAAGCGCTCGGAACACGCTCGTAAAGTTGCATTACCTTTCGACGCGTCTTTCGCGCATTTTTCGAGGGAACGGCCCAGGGAGGTCCAGAATGTCGCCGTAGGATTGTTTTCTAGGAGCTTTTTTCATTTCGTTACCGTTATTTCCAAAATCCTAATACACCAACCGGCTTACCTTCATAGCTTCGTCTAGAAACATGATACCGGTTCCCGTATCCTTTTTTAGTTTTAGAACCTTTTCCAGAGTGTAAACCTGTTGATTGGTTTGACACGCGATATGCGGCAACGTGGCAGATAGTGTGGTGTACCTTGATGCAGCACACGGTCATCTCGTCAACAAGGCTTTCCAGGCTACCCCATATCAATGCTGTGAACTGTGGGGCTGTAACTGTTGTTGGCTCGGTCCTGACCCTTGACTTGTAGAGCAGGCTTCCCCCTGAGGAGGGTTCTACAGATGACATCAGATACGGGGTGGGGGTCATCCGCTAGACGCGTGCCTTTCCCAACCATCTCTCTAGATATCCGTGTGGTATCAAACGCATATCTGATACGTTCATCGATAGAGTCCGACAAACCAACAACCAAATTCTGGACAAGTTCAGGTAGAACACGAAGGTTGTGTGCCGTCTGCAACGACGAGGCGAGGGCTGAGCGATCCTTTGGCGCTGAATCAATAATTGGTTTCCACCTATAGTGTGAAACGCTCACCAAAGTTTCCAGGCCAGATAGAACTAAAGCCTCCATTTGGCTGGTAACGGTTAGCCTCGCATTTTCCAAGCTAGTGATATGGCAGTTCACTACGCTGATCGATCGTAGGGATGCCCCGCCGGTGGAAAAATCATGAGATGGCCGCTCTTCGCCCTCCAACACAGGCTCGATTGGATCCTCATAAAGGGTTGCTAGATATGCCGTTTCAGATAAAGCTCGAACACGAGGTAAATTTTCTCAACTTAATTCCGCGATCGTGAGGGCTGCTTTGGCGATTGTGCGTTCTTTTTCATCTCCGGATTCCTCGTACGAAGTCCCAGCAGATTTTACAGGCTCTGTTGAAGTGTCAATCGGGGTATCCAAAGGCTTATTCAGTTCGGCCATCTGTAGCTCCAGCCTGCGTGCAAGGATCAAAAAGCGGGAGATCCGACGTAGAATATCCGAAGCTTGCTGGAGTTTATGCAGTCGATTAACGTGCCCTTGCAAGGACTGATATGGGACACGAATCTTCAATCTCAACCTGTATGTGAATATCAGACCAATTCAGTTAAGGCCCTGTGCCCAAGTTACAGTACTTTTCGAGTGACGCGTCGAGCTCTGATAGACCTGAGCGGACCGAATGCAACGAATCCTCTAGATCGGTTACTCCTGCCGCTTGTGTGAGCAGTTGTTCATGGTGTGTCGTAACCTGATGAAAAGCAAGGGAGAGTAATCATTACATGAAAAACTTACAGATCCACTAGCGGAGGAACACACTTACGACATTCTTGAGCTGTTTGGAGACATCGTCGATCCCAGAATTGAGTTTGGTGATAGCCACTGAGATGTCTTCCTTTGCAGGTTCGACCACCGATAGCTTAACCTTAGGTTTCGACGCAGACTGGGAGGGGTACGGCTCTCCAGCTAACACCGCATGAGCATAGTCGTTTGGATTGAAATCGTGGCTCGCGAATATCGCGTAGTCTGGGGTACGCGGTCGCGATTTAGCGTCGGCGTCGGCGGCGGGCAGTGGGACGCACCAGACATTCAGGCCAGTGCTGTTGCTCTCAGATAGGCAACTTGATAGTGGCTGAGATGAACATGAGGGGTTCGGCCGTTGCCGACACTGGTCCGACTGGGCCGCACTACTTACTTATACATCCTCGCCGGTCACCAACGGCCTCTTCGCGGACGCCTTACCCGCTTATCGAGCGATCTTGAAGTCTGATATCGAACAGACGAAGATTGAGGGGCGCCTAGATGATCCTGTGGCCCTGTGGGGTACAATTTGCTTCAATTACGGTTCAGTCTCGGCTGCATTACCGCCCCACCTGATGGGCCTCTTTCTGGGTTGGCCTGCCTCGTTTTATCCTCGCGTTCACTCTCGGGCCCGGTATGGCTGTTCCGTTTGATGTGCCCGTTTGTTGCGGGGGGGTCCGACTAGGGGTGATTCGTCTGGGCTGCGCTTTGAAAGCCGAGCAAGCACTGACAAAGCAGACTGGAAGATGCGTGACGTCAGCGCGCTCTTGGTGCTCGGCCAATCTCGAGTGGCGAACGTTGCGAGATTTGTCTCGATGGACTCCGAGGTTTACTCCAATATGAAGGGGCGGTCCACATCCCGCCCAGACTATATAAACGGCCGGTTACTTTCCCCCATCCCACATTTCAACCCCCTCCATCACTCCCCTCCCCCCCGCAATGTCTTACAACTACTACCGCTCAAATGCCCCTGGCACATGGGGAACATCCAACTACCGCTTTGGCCAACCACCAGAACCCCCCTTTAGACCCCAGCCTACATGTGAGTCTGATCCATCACCAACAATCCTCCCATACTCACCCCCGTACTCCACCACAGGGGGCGGGTCGGACTACTACCAAGCTCACGCCTTGGATCCTGATCCGTGAGCAAGACTCGTGGTTATCTCAGTCCTTACGTTAACCTCGTTGTCCATGAAAGTACACTCTATCACCGCATCCGGGAGGGTCGATATGACGCAGAAGGCGTCGGGCTTCATGAATCCAGACACTGGCATAGACAAGCCTACGGAGGCTTCGGGGACGTTCGCACCTTGTCTCCCCGCGATCTAGGTCACGCAGCCGCTTACGAGGCATACCGGATCTGGATCCACAACCGCTACATTAGCGACCCAAGATCCGATTTTGGTCAGCGCCGTGAGGCGTTTATCGCCCTCGCCGTTGCAGAAGGTCAGTGACGTCACCTCAATTCGCAGTTGGAGTCCCATGTACCTAACTGTTTCTTATTTTTAGTCTCTCACATATTCCCGACTGGTCAAGTGTATCACGAAAGACGGAAGTTCCGGGAAGCATGCGAAACCGCAGCAGCTACGGCTTCTACCATCTTCCACACAGTGAGTTCTCCGCCTCGGATCGTGGTTCGTGTCTTCTGACCTAGTACGATCTTTCCATAGTTGGACGATGACGCGTATTCTAGCCCAAGTGGCATGTCTTCTGCTGGCATGTCTTCTGCCTCATTCCGTCGGGCCGGTTCTTCGAATTCGAGCGACGATCTGTCCGATGACCTTTACGCTTACGACGAGCGCGTCATGCCACACAGATCGCATCGCCATCGTCGCCGCAGCTCTTCGGTCTCCTTCAATTCTCGTCCCATGATAATGCCACCACCAAACACCTCGCCCTACCAACCCGTCTCCAGTATCCCGATTCCAGTCAACCAACCAGCCTACAACTACGGTGGAGGAGGGTCTCCGTACCAAGCTGGCGGCTCTCCCTATTCCAGCTCGTTCAACGGTCCAAGCACCTACCCCCAGCAATACCCTACCGGTGTCCAGGGGGTTCCACTCGTCGGAAGCAGCTACGATCCAAATCAACAATACCACTACCAGGGCTCCGGATCTTACCCTCAACAGACCTACATCCAGGCTCAGCCTGGGATGTCGCAAACCGTCCCAATGGTCCCCGGATCGTCGATCATCATCCAACAACCTGTCCAGCAATCCTCACGTCGCAAGCGCCACCACAAGCACAGATCCAGAAGCAGGGACAGTCGACGTCGTCACAGATCACAGAGCGACGCCGGGTATCTCTATTAGTTGAAACTTCATCCCGTCTTGACGACGGATCGCGGTACCGGTCATTTCTTTTAATGACGCTGAACGGGTACCTCCCAATCACCAAGTGTCATACCAGTATTGAATACCGGTTCTCACCTCGAATTTGACATGCTGTCCTGTCTGTTAGCCGCCCCTCCTCTCCCTCTTTCCTACGATATATCTCCGAAAACAGCTTTGCCATGGACTATTTTCTATAAACCATGTAACCATTCCGGGACTGTCCTTGTACTTGCGCATTCCTGTACTTTTGCACTCCCTTCTTGGTTTTTGCTACTGCGATATAATCACCCACAGATACAATGTATAGCTTCACTTATCCTGTCATGACCGGTATGCAATCCCCTCAATAGATCCGTTCTAGAAAGCTACTCCAGATAGCTGAAGTGCAACTACTGAGTGACTATCCGTGGGACCACAAGCATACGCATCCGTTTCATGAGGGCTCCATTAACCGGGGTTTACTCTTCAATATCTGGGAACTTGCTCATCGCGCACACCAACTGAATTGAACAGTCGAGGGTCGAGGCGACACCAGATTACTGGAGCCGGGAAGGACGATGGCCCCGTCTACTTCAACCAAATCATGCGCTGCTGAAGGGTTGGCCGGTCCCCAAGAGAAACGACCATAACGTTGTGGTTCCAGGTGCGTGGCTTGGAGACATAAGGAACTGTCGGGACCCCGTCCGCTTCGTTAGGTCATGAATATTAAGTCCATGGATATTCGTGTGCACATTTCACTGCCTTACGGATATATAGCCACTCACTAGCACTCCCGAACGCTCGAACGATAATCCGACGTGGGACCGTTCAACCGGGGTTCTTCGCACAGCGATCACGGATGTGTATAAAGGAGGGCTATACACTTACACATCGCAAAACTAATACAGTCATAACCTCGTTAAGAACATCACCGACATCAGGTTAAGAGGGTGGACACCGGAAGTGAAAGTGGGGATGAAGCGAAAAAGAAAGGGTGTGTGTGAGGGGGAAGAACGGTGGGTGTAAAATAATAACAAGCCCGAAAACCCGCGGCACAATCTATTTTGTTCAGGCGCCTTTGTTGAGAAGATCACCTAGACGCCATTGTTGAATGACGTCCATCCCAGACGATAACCCGTTCGGACTGACACACCCATGTTGGACGGGCGGTAGGCAAACAGGTATCCAGGATGCGGAGCAGGATGATGAATCCAGTAAAGTTACTCCGGAACAAACAATCTCGTTGAGAGACGGACATAACCAGCCTAAGGGTGGGATCTCCCGCAGATGAATGCGGAAGTGGCATCTTAGAGAAGACACCAAGTGCACAGTTGAAGTGATGGCACAATCGGAGGTATTCAGGTCTGAATGAACCTGTGCTAAGCATGGCGATAGTCGCTTTGATTCATTCACGGACTGACCTTTGTGAGGGGAACAGCAAATGGGAAAGAAGTGAGAGGTTGGGTCAAAGCCCCCGCTAGACTTTGGATGAGCACTTGCACAGTCGGTCGCAGGTTGTCCACACGACAGATAGCGACCGCAACTGCCACCTGCTGGTCAGGCTGCAAGCTCTGGGAGGCGGGAACGCCGCCAAGAGACGCATCAGGTAGGGTCTGAACACCTGGAGGCGTCTCCAGCGAAGGAAGGTCGAGGTCATTAAGTTGATACCAAGAGGAAACTAAGGAGTTGCATTGTGAGTTTACATACACATACCGGGAGGAACCGCATACATTGGTCAGAAGGAGCAGCGAAGGCGGGTGACGTCAGACATGAGAGGTTCGTAGCGTCAAAGGAAGGTGCGTTCTGGAGTTCATCAGTGATCGTGGTGGTCTCAGAACCGAAAGGGAACGGGAACTCTGAAGGCTTGAAGTCCGACAAGTCTGTGTGAGGAGAAAGGCTCTGCAGCAGTGACTCCAAGAGCTTTCCATCGAAGGTATCAATGTTTGGGGTTGGAGGCCCCGTGGATGATAGCGAATCGGGCGATCCGGGGCTATCCGTGACCATTTCAATAGGATCGACGGGAGAGGGAGTGGGCGAAGTTAGTGGTGAAGTATCTGATGTTAAAACTTGGTCTAGATCAGTGGATGAAATGTCTTGTAGGTCCACGGGGGATGATGGGTCCTCGCTCGGCGTCGAAGAAACCGTTGAGCCTGATGGCGATGAAGAGCGTTTCGACGAACTTGAGCGATTCAGATGGCTGTATCTAAAATAATCCAGGGATCAGTACGCGGAAGTACAAAAACAGAGGCAGGATTCCCACCTATTCTTCGCCGCCAGCGCGGTGCGGCCGGGAAAATAAGATTTGACAATAGTGGTCCAACACGTGCCCATGTTCTCAACGGCATCTAGCAACTTGGCATCCTGATTTTGAAACACTGAACACGATGTCGCTTATTCGAGCGAACGTTCGGCCTTACCTCCTCTGCACTCCAGGCACTGGTAAACGTAAGATAAGTGGAAATTCGGGGTCTATGTGACGTTGCGCTCACCTCCGGTCGATAGCGGGGTTGAGCGTGTCTTGCCAACGCTTTGCGCATTCTGCAGGGATCAACGTCAGTGGCATTGTCCCCGCAGTATATACTTCAGTGACTCACGACCACTATTGCGGGTCTCTACCAGTGAAGCTACGAGAGACCATCTAAAATGGGGTCGGTAATCAGGGCCTCGGCAAAGAATAGGGTGACGTTGCATACTTTGTCCCATGTTTTTCGACGGCATCTAACAGCTTTCGGTCCTCTTCCGACGACCACCCACCCTTGGAAACAATCGACGCCATGGTAGCGCACCATCTTTTTCTGCAGTCCTTGTTTGTCCGACCAGGAACATGTCTAGCAATCGAATGCCATTTTGAAGGACGATCAGTGTGGGGTTCCTCTGCCAGACACAATCATTGAGTGATGCGCCTTGACTGGGATGACTAAATGTATGCTCTCACCTAGTTTAATCGCAGCTCGGAGCATAATGTCCTCTTCTTTCGTCCACGACCGGCGTTCACGTACTCGCATGTTGAGCGATCCAAAGACTTTGAAGTGTGGAAAGAAAGTGATGGAAAGTATACAAGAGAACAAGCGTCACACCGGCACGACGTTTTGTAAGAAAAAAATGTCGTGGACACAACGTTGTGGGAGATTGTGTAAAGATCAAAATTGGATGAGTCCTCCGATAAAAGGTGTAAGTCACGTGACTCCGAACGGGGAGAATTGGCGCCCAAGGCATCGTTCCACTTTTTGTCTTAAACACGGGACGGCCACGGTATATTGTAAGTATAATGGGGTAGTAAGACTAGATAGGTATCGACGAGCAGGAACGGTATGGCGCAAACGTCTCAAGAAAAAAACCAAGATAAACCGAACAGCGGGTAACGGTCCAGGGCGTGTGTCGTTAGGTGATAAGGGCGAAAACTCAAGCTATTGATGACGCGGGTGAAGAAGTGTGTGAGCCGTCTTGAGTGGTATGACGGCTTTTACGAGGTCTTCGCTGTATACGGACCTGTACGTCTGAGTCTATAGTCGATTTTGAACTGCCACGTTGCGGTTCAATAGGACGGCCGTTTCCGTTTTGGTCACCTGTGGCGGACCCCGTGATATAAATCACAACGGTCTCTGGTTCCTCAGATTTGTCAACAGTACTCCTCTTCAACGACAGATCTAGGAAATCGATGGATAACCAGTCAGCTGCGAGGGGGACGGTACCGCAGAAGGGGCCAGGATCATTCACCATGAAGGTCGATCAGAATTCGTTGGCTAAGGATCCAAACGAGGGTGTGGCTCAGTGGAACCCTGTGGTGGCGTGAGTTAGGGATCAGCCAATGAGGGGCGCGAACCCTTACGCTGCGGACTGGAGAGAAAGGGGATCAGCGAAAGGACAGACGCAGAGATGGGGAAACTACCGACCTGACCGACACCTCCATAGGATACATATAGTGACAGGTTCAGCGCGTTGACAGCTGGTGGAAATTGTCAGAGAAAAGTAGCCGAAACCCGCGTACGATCACTCTTACCGGTCAAAGAAATGAAGTACGCCAGTCCGTGGGTGATCAATCTGGCCATCAGAACCTCAGCCCGGTACCCTTAACCACGTTACGGAATCGGTCTTACAATCTTTTTAACCGAAGCATCCTGAGCACACGCGGTCGGTGACTAAGAATCCGGTAATGAGGGGACGATCGAACGGCTCACAAAGTAGACTTGGCGTCAAGTCTGATCATGTAGAACAGCGCGATGCTAGTGGTGGTGATATCGAATACCACGGCGAAAACGTAATAAATCCACGCCACTAGGTGCTCATCCAGGGGACGACAGCTAGTGAAAAGCGGCTGAGAGGAAATCGGCCGCAAAGAACAATGATCACTGACTTCCCCTGTAAAGGAACCGAAAAGCGTCGGGGTCGCATCAGGTGAACGTGCGGTAAAGACATCTCGATAACGTACATCGGTCTGAGAGGGAACACGACCGTAAAGAGAGGTGACCCATTGCGCCTATGAAGAGAACGGTTTAATTGCGATTGTCCCCTCTTTCGAGACTCGAAAGAATTGGGTCGCAATGTACGCACGGTGGATGTGCCCACGAATAGCACTCCCAGGAACCAACTAATTCCTACGTGGCGGCGAGAGATATTGTAACATCTTTCATGATGTGCAAAGCGTTAACCCCCTTGTCGAGCCAGACGGTGGGGTCTCAACGTACCTCCATGCCATAATCGCCTGAGAAATGAGGAGCTGAACGGCTGTGCATTGAGGAATTATTGAAACAGCAATGAGGGGGTGAGATCGACGACCGTTACGGACCTTTCAAGGCGGGGGCAGCGAGGTACCATCTTTTACATTCAGCCATTGAGAATCCACGATCGAAGTAGGTATAACCGCTAATTATTATCGTAGTGATGCTGGCATATCTGTCAAGAAAGCACCACTTAGCGACTCGAGCGGCGGAGATAACCTGAGGATTCACCTGAGGAGGATAAATAAGCAGAAACCAACGCTGGGTTCACGAGAGAAATTGGCAGATGGATGTCAGGGCAAGGCAGCTGTAGGGGGATCATGAGCCAACCTTATTTGGTTTCGCTGACGTTGGGACTTCCAGAACCGCCACTCCGCAGGCAGGGTGAGAAGATAACTGTCGTCGGATGAGTGGCTACTTTAACAGGAGCTGTTTTGTCACCGGAGTCACGTACTCGTAAGCGGCTACTGCAATCGAGCCGACTCTGATCCCATCCGCAACACCCCCGCCAAAACCGCGCCGACTTACATTCATACACTCCCCAAGCAAAAAACGCGTCTGTGAGCCAGCTTTCTAGCACCGAGGCGGGGGGGAGATGGAGGGTGACTAGTGAAGAACAAACGGGGCCAAGCCGGATCAGCACAGCATTTCCCAGAGCTTTGGGATCCAGAGCAGATCACACACACGGAACAGGCCCCCCCGCGGTCCAGGCAAAGGATGGCGACCAGCGCATGTATGACGATCAAGGGTATCTAGTGGACGTCGACAGTTTTTGACAGGTGGAGAATCCCGGGATCAGCTCTAGGGATTCTCCGTCCCGGGTATTACAAACTACATAACGTGAGGGTATGCAATTACATCGTACACTATCTCATCATGGTCCAACAATACGAACCCGCAACACCATTACGGTAGAGGAGAAAAAGAAAAGATCCAATCCAACACAGCTGAATGGCTTTGCAACCAGTCAAGAACCCAGATCAGACATCCGGCTACAATTCGACGTCGTCTGATGTTTTTTAGACCAATACCACAGACAGCGCCACTCTCTTCATCGGCATCAAGGGTGGGTAGCGGCTACTCTGCCGCCGAGGTTCGATTGAGCCTTTACTGATGATAGTGTCTGAGAAAATGCCAAGAGCGCGGGAAAGTTGGCTGGCTCACCCGAGACATTCACCAAATGACTGACACTCGACCACGTCTGCTGCAGCACCTGTCTCTGGCCAGGATCTCCAGACGACATACCAATTGCAGCGGTGATGTTCATATCTGAAGACATCTTGTTTGCCGCCTGTAGACCCGGGATGATCAACAAAAGTCCTTCTTCACCACACGGTACTGCGCGCTTCAGACGTACCTGCGCAAAGGCATAAAATTCTATGATAGAAGCCTTAGCACAGACGGCGGAGATAGGTGGGTATACACTCACCGTCCAGGTGACTTGACTGTAGCCAGGCAAGGACTATTATAGAATGCAAAATGGACAGGTTGGGTCCAGGGGGCAGGGAAGAAAACAACGCCTGGCGACACATTGATCAGTGCGTGCCATAGCAAACAATGCTCCCGAGCCAATAACCGACCTTGGCCCGGGACACATACTGCGCCGAAACAGTCATCTTATCGAGCTTCCCGAGTCCCGGTATCTTCTCGTACCTAGGAACCGCATGAGCCAGACTAGACCAATGATCGCGTCATGGGGAGTCGACCCACCTCGTCGCCCAGGCTGCGATGCAGTTCGCTAACACATAGTTGAGGTCGTCGGCGTATACACGCTGCATAAGCTCGTCATATACCAGGAAACCAAACTGCTCTCCTCCGGTACGGAAGAATGCGTCCACGAAGCTTATCATTAGCATCGGGTTCGGTCTCTGCCATCGGTTGGGGTCGAATAATGGGGGCGAGGCGTCGTCTGGAACGGGAGACCTTGAGCCGTACACAGGCGGTGGACAGTGTGTCACGAGAGGTGGGGGGCTCCTAGTTTATACACAGTTGAAGCTCAACCCACGAGGTGGGGAAAAAATTGCACTGACGAGTGTATCTTGGTCGACTTTTGTGATCGTGACGATCCAGGCCGCTTCGAGGGCTCCGGCCCTCGGTGAGTGGGGTGGCTAGATGCATAGTCTGGGATAGAGTTTCTGGTTCGAGGCGATAGCTGTGGTCGTTGACTGCCTGATGAATTGCCCACGGCGTTAACGGACTTGGCGGAACGTTCGGCGAAATACTGATCCCTGTCGCGGAATTCGCAGGTCACTCCAGCGTTGGTGCAGGATTCGCAAGGTGCGTTCTCTCCACCCTTGATGCACTTGAGCTTTTTCGCCCGACTAGAATACGAGATGGGAGAGTGAGAGAGAGATTGAGAAATCAGTACGGCACGTTAATCAGAATTGGTAAGGTCCGACACACCAATTGTCACAAGAAGTCACCAGTCGAGGACGCTTTTTATGTTCGCGTCGGTTGTTGTCCTGGGGATGTTCCAAAACGAAGTGCAGGTCCGACATGGGCTAAGTCCGGGGTGGAAGGTCAGACCGGTCGTGGCGCATTGAACGTGGTGTATATATACCATTGATCAAAGCTTATAGACCACCGACCTGGCATCAGGTTCTTGAAGAAAACTAGGCACGAAGCGCCCGTGTTGATCTTGAAATGTCCATCCCTAGCGTCGGAACTCCAGATCGCACAATGAACGCACATGCCATTCAGGAACCCAGAAATCCATCCCCTCCACCTCAAGGGTTCGTGACCGGATGGGGGGGACGAAGGGAAAGCGAAAAAAAATGCCTGGGACACAAAGAAACCCAAGGCGTTTTCAGTTGACAGACATCAGAACGAGCGGCCCGTGGACATGCCTTTGAACGAAATCATCATAAACTCGGTCATGCATACGTTATTGGTCGCAAATTTACCCACGCAGGGTACCAAATCTCAGTAGTGGGGTGATGCGGAATGACTGACGAAGATGTTGAGATGAAGAGACGATTCATTGTCCAGGCACGCCCCCCGGCTGATAGTGCATGGACCAGTGACCATATTATGGAGGGGGCATCTCTTTTTCGTTCCGACAACCATTGTCTTCCCTGTGGACCTGTGATCCCGCCAGTCATTGAAAGTCCGTGTGACCCGCGCTAGGTGGGAGACGAGGTAGATGAGATCAAGGGCGAGAGCCGAATGAGGAATCTGCTGACCGCCTTGACCATGGAAGATGATCCTCACAGACGTCGGAAGGTGCAAACCCACGATGATTCCACAAGTGCGCTTTCATCATCGTTTTGCCGACAATTTAACGAGCCGAATGCCGGTCAGTTCCCCCAGGACCCACCAAGGCATGGGATCTGGAATCCAATTTAGAATGAGATTCGTGCTCCGATTATCGAACAGAACAGAACAGAAGCCCCTGACATTTCCATCAAACCCCATCAGCCCACTCAACGACGTAGCGCGTGCATCACAGACGATAACGCTCATTCGCGCCTCGCAAATTATCTAGGAGTGCCAATTATCCGCAGAAATCCCATCAGCGACAGAAACCCTCTGCAGCCCTAATTAATCTCTGGCCGTCTCTCCCCAATTTCTCCCGAGTCTCCACCGCCTTCCTCGTCATCCAGCGCAAACAGAACCTGGCTGTCACCTGCTTGATCCCGAGAGGCCTGCATTCAACAGATACTCAGCTTTATGTAACACCAGAAGATTGAACTAAAGGGCTCGAACCGCATTATGCGCATCCCGACTATTGGGGGATAGGGGAGGGGATGTCAACGGCTGTGCTTCCTCGGCGCTGGGCCGAGAGTTTTGGTGAATATAACCAAGATCAAGGGCGACGCCACCACCCTCCGGATCCTCGTCAGATATCGGATTGCCGTCAAGATTTAGCGCCACTTGAGAATCGATCGATTTACGGTATTTGTGGTATGTATACAACGAAATGCCTGAAAGGGGCCACGCGAATCAGCCTTCCCTTCAAGACCGGCATTGCGTACGGCAAAAAGAACTCACCGGCGATAGTTATCCCCACGCCAGTAATATTCAATGGGGTCAATTCGTCCCCAAAGACTACTGCGGAGACCATTATAGTGGTGACTTCCTTCGCAATACCAGCGATAGACATCGGAACCACTCCTGCCCGTTTAATGATGCTAGGAGGGGTTAAGGAGGTGCGTTATGCGTAGGGTTGAGGACTCACTAGAACTCGCTGAGTACCATGCAAAACGCCACAACACCCGGTGCGATCAGGAAGAAAGTGGTCTTGATTCCGTCCCAAAATGAACCATAGAAGTCCCTGAAGATCGTAGACCAAGATTCGATTACGATGCTGATCACCCCCAACGTAAGTGCCATAGTCGGGGAAAGCCAGAATATCGTTGCGGCCGGGTTGTCCAAGCCGATTTGCTTGCTCTTGAGCAACAAGTGCGTTAAGCTCCACCGCAGGCCGCTGAGTGCGCTCGCGCTGATGACCAAGAAGAATCCACCGAGCACGAAGTGAGTCTCGGTTGCGACCATCAGGAGTACCCCGGAGAATATCAAGAATATTACTCCTATGAGACGGAACGAAAAGGTCTCCAGGCGAAACATGAACGCGAAGATGAGGACGAAAATTAATGATGACGATTTGCACATTGCTAAAGACATCTGTCAGAAGGTCCCCCTCGGATTTGTGTTCGAAAGATCCCTTACTGTAAAATGATAGGGTAATTGTCTTCATGGATAGATTTGAGAGGCCGATATCAAGGCTAGTAGCGACAGCCGTAGGGGCGGCTTTCCTCCTGCAAAATTAAGGGGATATCAGCTTCTGCACCTGAAAATCTCGATCGGTAAGGGGGAAGCTCGGATCCAGAGCATATGCACAATGGGGAAAGCCTAATGGGGTTCATGAAAGCCGGAGAGGATATTTCCACTGTCTCTAGCCATCGTACCCCGATTGGCGTGCACGGTGTCCACGTAATAGACGGAACGGCTATGACTTACACATAATCTTTTGGTGTTGGTCGAGCCTTCGGTTTGAAATGGTGTGGCCACAACGTCCGGATGAGTGCTGCCAGGGAGAACTGGACGAGCATATGTAAGGTAGTGACGAAGAGGGGTCCAGGAAACCCAAAGAGATGCGGAGAGAACATCCACTTGTTGTACACAGACAATATGGTGGCAAAAACATACCTAGGCGAAACGTCAGTAATCTACGCGGAGCGAGAGCAACCTAGTACTCACCACGAGGCAATAAATAGTGCGTTTATTACAGCGTTTCTCCACCAGAGTCGTTTCTTTTCCGCCTCCGTGGCATAATGAATGGTTGGGGTATAAGGTAATGGCTCATTGTCGAGGGTGGGGTCGTAGGATTCACTGTCTTCGTCTGCCGGCGTGTGCGCCCCCTCGGGCTCAGAGCTCAGGAGAGTATATTTTCGGGAATTTGAGGATGCCATCTGCGGCGGGAGGTGGCGGGACAGACCATGATCAAGGGAACCTGAACACGTGCGCTCCAGATTGACGGTCGGCCCGCCCCATGCCGCCCAGCGTTCACGGTGTACAAACCTCAAATATGTAGTCGAGGCTATTCTACTAGGTTATTCTACATTCTCGGTCTTTGGAGGGTCCGATTTAGGAGGATCCCGCCTAGGTATTGACGAGGAAGGCAGCATTTATCAGCGGGTTTCATCAAAAAAGAGTTGAGTGGTGGGACACGAACCACGTTCGCCAATGGTCGAATTGCTTTTGGTTCAGGAATTCTCGCCATTCATCCTTGGCGATCTCTGAACGGAACTGCGCGTGTTGGAGCAGCTCGAGATGATGAAGAGCGTGGGGATACCTGATGAGAAGTGACAATCACTAACTGGCACACTGTCCGTTCGAGGAGACGCACTGTACGAATCGTGCGTATTCCTTCTCCTTCCAGTAGAGAAGGTACTGCAAATAGTTCACAAACGCGGGCTGGTTCAGGATTCCTTGCTGCGCCAAGGAATGCAAATAGTATGGGTTCGCGAGAGCTTGAACGAATTCTAGCTCGAGCTCGAAGCGAGTGCGGTTCGATGTCTTGGGCTCGTCGACGGACGCCTGAGACATGTTACCTGGATAGCATGCGAAGTAAGCGCGGGCACTTGGGGATCTCTCTCCGGCTCACTTTGCGGTCTCGGTTTGCCTTGTGGTGGCAGTTTCCATCTGAATGTTACACACCAGACCCAAAAAAGGAATGTCACGCGTCCCATATGTCATTGGTGCTCAAACTTTCTCATCGCCCCATCATGAGCACCGGAGAAGAAAACAGTGGCTGGAATTTGACAGAGTCTGGTATCTGGTATCTCTTTCCTATTACCCGAGCCCATCATTGACCTTAGGCATTTTAGACCCTGGGGTGTTCACGTGGGGACATTCATCATCTTACCCCAGATAATGCTGAATGAACATCGGCTGAAACACAGGGAACTCCTCAAGTCGCTGGGAGTACCTATGGTCTTTGATGACTTGTACTCTCTGGACCCATCCACCCTTGCGGCTCATCAGCCACTGCATGCCTTGATCTTCCTTTTCAAGTGGACATCAGATTCACCTGACCCAACCTCCGGCGG
>Ga0307513_10001429_pt1 | contig 34323 bp, 30 predicted proteins | sample 15_EM_MG_FD_202174 | JGI IMG/M metagenome (GOLD analysis project Ga0307513, IMG submission 202174) | Populus trichocarpa ectomycorrhiza microbial communities from riparian zone in the Pacific Northwest, United States - 15_EM | ecosystem: Host-associated > Plants > Roots > Unclassified | place... | reverse complement strand
TCATCCATCAGGAACTCAGTCTCTTCCCCAACCTGTCGATCGCCGAGAACATGTTCGCCGGTCGAGAACTGCGGCGCGGCGGCCGGTTCGTGGACGATGGTTCGCAGCGGCGCCGTACCCGCGAAGTCCTCGAGCGTCTCGGCCAGGACCTGAACCCCGACACCCCGGTCGGCGACCTGCCGATCGGCCAGCAGCAGCTGGTGGAAATCGGCCGGGTGCTGCTGTCCGAGGTCCGGGTCCTGATCATGGACGAGCCGACCTCGGCCCTGTCCAACCATGAGGTCGACGTCCTCTTCACCGTGATGGCCGACCTGCGCACGCAGGATGTCACCGTCATCTACATCTCCCACAAACTGGACGAGTTCCGCCGCATCGGGGACGTCGTGACCGTCTTCCGGGACGGCCGGCTGGTCGCGCACGAATCGATGAGCGTGACCGACACCGCATGGATCGTCCGCCAGATGGTGGGCCGGGACCCGGATTCCCTGTATCCGCGCAATGATTCGGACGCCGGTGAGATCCTGCTCGACGCCCGCGGGCTGACCGCCCCTGGGCCCACCCGGCCCGTCGTGGACAACGTCTCGCTCACTGTCCGGGCGGGTGAGGTTGTTGGCATCTACGGCCTGATGGGCGCTGGGCGCACCGAACTCATCGAATGCCTGATAGGCAGCCGCCGGCCCAGCGCCGGTGAGGTCTACGTCCGCGGCGAGCTCGAGCCGCGGGCGACCGTGCAGTCGCGGCTGGCCGCCGGGCTGGCGTTGGTCCCCGAGGATCGTCAGCGCGACGGCCTCGTCCCGACGATGTCCGTGCGCGACAACATCCTGCTCGCCACCATCAGCCGCTTCGCCCGCGGTGGCCTGCTGCGATCCCGGCAGCAGCAGAAGGTGGCCGCCGACAAGGTGAGCGAACTGGCCATCCGCATCCCTGGTCTGGCCGCGGCGGTGACATCGCTCAGTGGCGGCAATCAGCAGAAGGTGGTGCTGGCCCGGGCGCTGTTGACCGACCCGGTCGTGCTCCTGCTGGACGAGCCGACGCGGGGGATCGACGTCGGCGCCAAGTCTCAGATCGCGACCTTGATGGCGGAACTGGCCGCCACCGGGTTCGGGGTCCTCTTCATCTCGTCCGAGCTCGCGGAGGTGATGGCGATGGCTGACCGGGTCATCGTCATGGCCCGTGGCCGCATCACCGCTGAGTTCGGCGCGGCGGACGTCACCGAAGAGGCACTCGTGAGCGCATCCGCATCCGAAAGTGTCCTGGAGGCAAAATCATGACCGACATCGACGTCGCGACTCCAGCGCTCCCGCGGCAGGGCCCGCAGCCGCGCAACCAGGCCCTGGCCCGGGTGGCGCTGCTCGTGCTGCGCGGTCGCACCCTGGTCGTGCTGGTGGCATTGGTCATCATCTTCAGCGCGATCTCGTCCGAATACCTGACTCAGAGCAATCTGATCCTGATGACGAAACATGTTGCCATCAACGCCATTCTGGCAATCGGCGTCACCTTCGTCATCCTCACCGGTGGCATTGACCTGTCGGTCGGCTCGATCGCTGGGCTGGCGAGCATGATCGTCGGCGGGTTGCTTTTCGAAGGCCTGTCGTTGCCCGGCGGCGGGACGCTCTTCCTCTCGGTCGCCGTGGTCATCGTGATCGGCCTCGTCGTCGGTGGCCTGGTCGGGGCGGTCAACGGACTGCTCGTGACCAGATTCAAGGTGGCACCGTTCATCGCCACGCTAGGCATACTGTACGTGGCCCGCGGTGCCGCCCAGTTGCGTAGCAACGGAGGCACTTTCCCCGACCTGGCCGGCTCGGCCGGCCATGGGAACCAGGGGTTCCACATCATCGGTGTCGACAGTGCGCTCGGCATCCCAGTCGCAGTCTGGATCATGATCGCGGTGGCGGTGGCGGCCATCATCGTCACCACCCGGACCCCTTTCGGACGGCGCGTGTTCGCCGTCGGGGGCAACGAACGAGCGGCGGTGCTGGCCGGTATCCGGGTCAACCGAGTCAAGATCGCTGTGTACGTGATCTCGGGCTGTTGCGCCGCTCTGGCCGGGATGCTCCTCACCTCCGAACTCGGCGCCGCGTACCCGGACACGGCGACCACCTACGAGCTCAACGCGATCGCGGCGGCCGTGCTCGGAGGAACCGCCCTCAGCGGTGGGCGGGGCACGATCATCGGCACCGTGATGGGTGCCTTCGTCATCGGTTTCCTGAGCGACGGCCTCGTTCTGGTCGGCGTCTCCACTTTCTGGCAGTCGGTGGTCAAGGGCTCCGTGATCATCTTCGCGGTCATCGCCGAGCAGGCGCAGCAGCGCCTGCAGGCCGGACTGACCCGCCGCGCTTCCTGACCCACCCGCCTCCCGTCCAACCGGCACCACCCGTGCATCACCCGTGCATCACCAGTGCAGCCCGTCCCACCAATCGCATCGAAGCGAAAGGCCCTACCCATGAACAACTCCTCGGTCATCCGCCGACTGCTCGTGCCCGTAAGCGCGGTCGCTGTCCTCGCGCTCACCACCGCCTGCGGCGGCTCCTCCGGCGGCTCGTCAGCCGGGGCATCCAGCAGCCCGGCGTCCAAGCTGATCGTGATCATCACGCCCTCGCCGGACAACGTCTTCTTCAAGGCGGAACAGGAGGCCTCGGCGGCCGAGGCGAAGAAGCTCGGCTACCAGACGCTGGTGCTCAGCCACGACGACGACCCGACCAAGCAGAGTCAGGAGATCGACACCGCGATCAGCCGCAAGGCCGCCGCGATCATCCTGGACAACGCGGGCGCCGACTCGTCCGAGGCCGCCATCCAGCGGGCCAAGGACGCCAAGATCCCAACTTTCCTGATTGACCGGGAGATCAACAAGACCGGCATCGCGGTCGCCCAGATCGTTTCCAACAACGCGCAAGGCGCCGGTCTCGGCGGCCAGGAGTTCGCGAAGCTGATGGGCAGCAAGGGGGAGTATGCCGAGCTGACCGGTAAGGCCACCGACACCAACGCCGGCGTCCGGTCGCAGGGATACCACGGCATCCTCGACCAGTACACCGGTCTCAAGATGGTCGCTCAGCAGAGCGCCAACTGGGACCAGGCCGAGGCGCTGCAGAAGACCCAGACGATCCTGCAGGCACACCCCAACATCAAGGGCATCATCGCCGGCAACGACACGATGGCCCTGGGCGCGTACGCGGCCGTCCAGGCCTCCAAGAACAAGAACATCATCGTCACCGGCTTCGACGGCAGTCCCGACGTCGTCAGCTCGATTCTGAAGAAGGGCATCAAGGCGACCGTGTTGCAGCCGGCCAGCCAGATCGCGCAGATGGCGGTCGATCAGGCCGACGAATACATCAAGAGTGGCAAGGCCAGCCAGCCCGAGAAGCAGTCTGTGGACTGCGTCTTGGTCAACTCCGACAACGCTGACTCAGTCACCAATTTCGCCGTCGCGAACTCCTGACGCATGGGCTGGGCGGGCCGCACCCAGGCCCGCCCAGCCCGACTTCCCCGACATGAGAGGACGAACATGCTGGTCGCCGCCCCCCAGACCGTCGCCGCGTGGACCCGGTTCCGCCAGGAATTCGCCGACGCCGCCCCGGAGCAGCGCCGGGAGATGCTGCGGCAGCGGGCCAACCAGTCCCGCACCACCGACCTGCAGATGATCGGCCGTGCCGGTCTCGGTCACGTGGGCGGCGATCTGTCCGTTCTCGACATCCTCACCACGCTCTTCTTCGCGGTGTTGCGCGTCGACCCGGAGAAGCCCGACTGGGCGGATCGCGACCGGCTGGTGCTCAGCAAGGGCCATAATGCGGGCGCGCTCTACACAACGCTCGCCGCGGCCGGCTTCTTCGCCGAGGACGAACTAGAGACGTTCGCCGGCCCGCTGTCCGCGCTCAACGGCCATCCGAACCGGACCAAGGTGCCGGGAGTCGAGACCAACACCGGCCCACTCGGGCACGGCCTGCCGATCGGGGTCGGAATGGCGGTCGCTGCCGAAATGTCCGGCTCCGCGCGGCAGGTGTACGTCGTGCTCGGCGACGGTGAGCTGCAGGAAGGGAGCAACTGGGAGGCCGCGATGACGGCCGGTCATCGTCAGCTGACCAATCTGACCGCCGTGGTCGACCGCAACCGCCTCCAGCAGGGTGCCCGCACCGAGGAGACAAGCGCACTGGACCCCCTGGACGACAAGTGGCGTGCCTTCGGCTGGGACGTCGTCGAGCTTGACGGCCATGACCACCTGGCCCTACTCGCCGCGTTCACCGCCCCGCGCGGCCGGCGGCCTGTCTGCATCATCGCCAACACGACCAAGGGAAGGGGCGTTTCATTCATGGAGGACCGGGTGGAATGGCACCACAAGGTACCGTCGGCCGAGCAGATCAGCCTGGCCACGGCGGAGCTGGCCCGATGAACGCCGCCGTGGACTCACCGCCGCAGACGTACGACTGCCGGGTCGCCTTCGCCGAGGAGCTGATCGCCCTCGCCCGCACCGACGAGCGGATTGTGGCGGTGTGCAACGACTCGGTGGGCTCCAGCAATCTGGTTGCCTTCGCCCGGGAGTTCCCCGACCGGCTGATCAACGTGGGCATCGCCGAGCAGACCATGGTCGGCGTCGGTGCCGGTCTGGCCCTCAGTGGCTACATTCCGTTCGTCTGCGGTGCGGCGCCATTCCTGACGGGCCGGGCGTTGGAGCAGATCAAGGCCGACGTCGCCTACAGCCAGTCGCCGGTAGTGCTGTGCGGGATGAGCCCGGGCATGGCCTACGGCGAGCTCGGCCCGACGCACCACTCGATCGAGGACCTGTCCTGGTTGCGCGCCATCGCTGGGCTGGGCATCGTGGTGCCGGCCGACCCGGCCCAGACTCGCGCCGCCGTCCGCTGGGCCGCCGGGGCCGCCACCCCGGTCTTCCTGCGGATCGGACGGTTCAAGGTGCCTGCCGTCACCCCCGAGAACCAGCCATTCACCTTCGGCGTGGCGGACACGCTGCGCGAGGGTTCCGACGTCACGGTGATGGCGACGGGCACGATGGTCTCCCGGGCGCTGCAGGCGGCCGATGAGGCCGCTCAGGAAGGGGTGTCGATGCGCGTGCTCAACATGTCGACGATCGCACCGCTGGACGAGGACGCCGTCCGCCGGGCGATGCGCGAGACCGGCGCGATCATCACCGTCGAGGAGGCGACGACCACCGGTGGCCTGGGTGCGGCGGTGGCCGCCGTCGTGACGTCGGAACGCGTCCCGGTGCCGATGCGGATACTGGGTGTGCGGCGAGAGTTCGCGCCCACGGGCGACACCGCGTTCCTGTTGGAGCACTTCGGGCTCACGGCGGCCGACATTCGGGCGGCAGCTCTGAGCATCACCCGGACCGATGCCTGACGCGCTGGTCCTGGCCATCGATCAGGGCACCAGTTCGACGAAGTGCTTGCTCGTCGACGGCACCGGCTTGGTGGTGCGGGCCGCGACCGCGCCCGTCGCGATCCACTATCCGCAACCGGGCTGGGTTGAGCAGGACGCCGCCGACATTCTCGACAGTGTCCTGATCGCCGCCGCTCGCTGCCTCGACGGGATCGACCGGGACGCCGTCATCGCGGTCGGATTCAGCACGCAACGCGAATCTGCGCTGGCCTGGGATCCGGTCACCGGGAAACCAACCGGACCGGTGCTCGGATGGCAGGACCAGCGATCCCGACCGATCTGTGACGGCCTGCGCGAGGCCGGTCACGCCGGAACGATCCGGGAGATCAGCGGCCTGCCGCTGGATCCGATGTTCAGCGCGGCGAAGATCCGCTGGCTGCTCGACCGTTCCCCCGGCGCGGCCGTCGGCACTGTCGATGCGTGGCTGCTGGCTGCGCTGACCGGAGCTCACCAGATCGAGATCGGAAATGCTTCCCGGACGCAGCTTCTCGACGTACGCACCGGGACCTGGAGTGCCGACCTGCTCGGCCTGTTCGGCGTCTCGGAGCAAGCGCTGCCCGCCCTGACCCCGTCGGTCGGCGACCTCGGCCGCATCGGCGACCAAGGCGGCGTCCTCGCCGGCCTGCCGGTGCGGGCCGTGCTCGGCGATTCGCACGCCGCCCTGTACGCCCACGGTACACAGGCATCGGGCGGCGCGAAGGTGACCTACGGGACCGGGACGTCGGTGATGGCTCTGCTCGACGGTACGACGGTCGACGACACCGCCGTCTGTCTCACCATCGCCTGGGGCGATCCGGGGCTGCGGCTCGCCGCGGAGGGCAACATCCGCTCCAGCGGAGCGACGATCGCCTGGCTTGGCGAGCTGCTCGGCCTGAACCCCGGGCGGATCGCCGAGCTGGCCGCCGACGCTGGGAGCGACGGGGTCCACCTCGTCCCCGGGTTCGGGGGCTTGGCCGCGCCGTGGTGGGACGACGCCGCGGTGGGCCTGATCTCTGGCCTCACCCTCGGCACCCGAGCGCCGCAGCTGGCCCGGGCCGCGCTCGAGTCAGTCGCCCACCAGGTCACCGACGTGGTCGACGCGATGGGCCCGGTCCGGCACCTGCTGGCCGACGGCGGCGCCAGCGCCAACGACACCCTGATGCAGATTCAGGCCGACCTGAGCGGCATCCCCGTGCGCCGCGCCCGCGCCGGGAACCTCTCCGCGCTCGGTGCTGCCCACTTGGCTGGCCGGGAGGCCGGCCTCTGGGGTGACGCGGGTTCGACCCGACCGCTCACCTACGACGACTTCACCCCCCGCCTGGACGCCGGGACCGCGGACGCTCACCGCTCCGCCTGGCGGGCGGCCGTGAACCGGGCCCTCACCACGACCACGATGCCTTCGAACCAGCCGATGTCCCTACCCAACAAGGGAGTTGACCTGACATGACTGAGTACCCCCGCTTCGGCGCCGGCCTCTGGCACTTTGCCACCTACGTCGACCGCTACGCCACCGACGGCTACGGCCCGGCCCGCACCACCCTGGACGCGATCAAACTGGCCGGAGAGGTCGGCGACCTGTCCGTGGTGGATCTGAACTACCCGTTCACACCCGGGGTCGACCTGTCCGAGGTGAAGGACGCGCTGGCCGCCGAAGGTCTAACCGCGATCGGCATCACGCCCGAGATCTACCAGCGCCGGTGGGCTCGAGGGGCATTCACCAACCCCGACCCGAAAGCCCGCAGCGCCGCCCTCGACCTGATGCACGAATCGGCCGGGATAGTCCGTGAACTAGGCGCCGACTACGTGAAGATCTGGCCCGGCCAGGACGGCTGGGACTACCCGTTCCAGGTGAACCACCACAACCTGTGGAAACTGGCGGTCGACGGCATGCGCGAGCTGGCCAGCGCCCACCCCGATCTGAAGTTCGCCATCGAATACAAGCCGCGGGAACCACGGGTCAAGATGACCTGGGATTCGGCCGCTCGCACCCTGCTCGGCATCGAGCAGATCGGCCTGGACAACGTAGGCGTCCTACTCGACTTCGGGCACAGCCTCTACGGCGGCGAGTCTCCGGCCGACGCCGCCCAGCTGATCATCGACCACGGCCGGCTGTTCGGCATGGACGTCAACGACAACCTGCGCGGCTGGGACGACGACCTGGTCGTCGGCACCGTCCACCTGACCGAGATCTTCGAGTTCTTCCACGTGCTGCGCCAGAACAACTGGAATGGCGTCTGGCAACTCGACCAGTTCCCGTTCCGGGAGGACAGCGTCGACGCGGCCAGGACAGCGATCCGGATGCTCAAGACGATCCACCGAGCCCTGGACCGACTAGACGTGGACAACCTGGCGCAGGCCCAGGAACGACAGGACGCGATGGCCGCACAGCGAATCGTCCAGGACGCCCTCTTCGGATCGATGGACGACCACTGAAGTCGCCCCAAATCATCGAACAATGCCGGCCAGGGCCAAACAGCAATATGCGATAGGTCCGAATTTGACTTGACCCGGCTGGCGTATCACGCCCGGAACACCCGTGGTTCGGGTGACACCCGGACTCTGGATCAGCTGCGGGTCGACGCCCTCGTCGACACCCTGACCCGAGCCGCCGACGCCCTGCCCGATGACGACGAGCCGAGCGAGACCACCAGCGCCGGAGAAGCGTTCAGGCCCAGCCGGGGAACCGGCGACACCAGTAGTAGCAGTGGTAGCGCCGGTGGGAGCGCTCAGCACCTGGACAATCCGCAGGCCCGACAGCCGGTCTCGGAGGAAGGTCGAATCCCCGGCGAGGACGACGATATCGACAACAGCACGAGCCAGGATGACGGCAGCATCCATCAGCGCGGCAGCGACGAAGAGGACGCCTCCAGCGGAAGCGACAGCGGGCACGGCAGCGGGCGCGGCAGCGGCGAGACCTCGAGCAAGGGCAGCACCAGCCGCCGCACCAGCACCAGCCGCGGCAGCCGAAAAGGCAATAACCGGAACAGCAGTCGAGAGCCACGGATCCTGGTTACGATCTCGGCCAGTACCCTCACTGGCGACGACGAAAGCCCCGGATATCTCCAAGGCCACGGCCCGATCATCGCCAGCATGGCCCGCCAGGTTGCCGCCACCGGCACTTGGCGCTGTGCCATCACAGACACCACCCACGGCACCCTCCTCGGCTTGGGCGTCAGTACCTACACACCCAAGTACCGCCCCACCCAACGACTCCGACGGCACTTGCTGATCCGAGATCGGATCTGCAGAGTCCCCGGCTGCAACACCCCCGCCGAGCTCTGCGACATCGACCACTGCACTTCGTGGCCGGACGGCGCGACCTGCGAGTGTTGCACCGAATGCCTCTGCGGCAACCACCATCGGATGAAACACGAAACCGGGTTCACCCTCACACCGAGTACCGACCCCAACGACCCACCGGGTACCCTCGTCTGGACCACACCGGGCGGACACGAATACCCCAGCTACCCGGCTGTTCTCCAAGATCCAGACCCGAGTCGGACCGGACCCTGACAGGCCGGACACCGGCGGCGGGTTGCAATCCGGCAAACCTCGAGCAGGCTTGCCGAGACCTGGCCGGGATCAAGTGGTCTGGCTCGGGGGATCGTCACCAGGACCGCGCGCCGTCGTCCAGGATCTTATGCTCTGTCTGTCATCTGTCATCTGTCTTCTGACATCGATGCGCGGGTGGCCGGTCCGCGCAAGGGTCGCGCGGACCGGCCGGGATTCAGAGCGTGAGCCGGTGTACGTGGTTATCGACACCGCGGACGACGACCACTGCGCTGCCGTTCGCACCGGCTGCCGAGCCGACTGCGCCCTGGAACGCTCCGGTACTGAACTCGCTGCGGCGGAACCAGCCACCCCATGCGCCGTCGACGAAGTTGCGCTGCCACAACCGTTGGTCGGCTGCCTGCACGAAAAGGTAGACGCGGCCCTCGGTGGCCAACAGGGTCGGGCTGCCGCTGACGGTGCCGCCGAGGCCGGTCCAAGCCGACCAGGTGCCGCCGGTCCGCACTCGGGTCCACACCTCGTCGGTCCGCAAGCGGATCGCGACATGTACGGCGCCCGAGTCGTCAACCACTGCGCTCGGACGGCCGTAGACCGGGCGCCCGTCCGGCGAGCCGATACTCGTCCACAGGCCCTGCTCGTTGCGCGTGTGAATCAGACCGTCGCTGCCCCGGGAGAAAACCGTCCAGGCGGTCGGGCTGGTGAAAGCTACTGTCGGAGCATCACTTACCCGTCCACCAAGGTTGGTCCAGGCGCCCCAGTGGTTGTTCACATACGCTCGCCGCCAGACCGCGTTGTCGGTCCCGCGGACGAAGACGTCAATACGGCCGTCGGCCGATCCGTACGCCGCGGGTTGGCCGAGGATTCGTCGGCCGAGGCTCTGCCAGCCCTGGCCGCTGTTCGCCTGCAGCGTGCCGTCGGCGCCGCGGGTAAAGGCCGTGTCGTGGGCGACTGCCGGGCTGGCGGTGGCGGTGCCGCCGAGGTCGTCGCCCGCGACCTGATCGGCACCGGACAGCCGCAGCATCGCCACGCCGTGTGCCGGGACCGCCGCGGTGTAGGAGTCGGTGACCGCACCGGCGTTCGAACGCGCCCACAGGTCACGGACGGAGACGGTGCCACCGAGGGCTACGTCCGAGAATTTCACCGTGATCTGCTGAGCCGTTTCACCGCGGTTGAGCAGGGCCACGGCTCGCTTGCCTGTGCCGGAGAGGGTTTTGCTCCAGACCTGGGTCGTCGCGGTCGGGTCGGCGACCTTCACTCCCTGCACTGCGAGTTTGTCCTGATCGATCGCGATGATCTCCGGGTTGCGTAGGGCGTCGATCATCTCGGCCGGGAGAGTGCGCGGGTCGGAGCCGATGATCAGCGGGGCGGCCATGATGGCCCACATGCCCAGTTGTGTCCGGGACTCGTCGAAGGTCAGTTCCGTTCCACCGCCGGGCATCGGCCGCATCGGGACGAGATAGTCCGGGTCGTTGTAATGCCCGGGACCGGTAGCCCCCGGGTGGTAAGCATTGACGTCCATGTTGCGCAGCACCCATTGGTACTGCCATTGCGGCTGCGGATCGACCAAGCCCACGTCGGTGTAGGTGCGCCACGAGTCGGCGACGGTCGGGGCGTACGTGTAGCTCCAGGTGGACAACGCCTCCGGCGGGTACGGGCCGCCGCCCCAGTCGCTGCTGACCGGATTACAGATATTCAGGATCATCGGCCGCGGTGACTGTCCCACTGCGGTGCTGAGCTGCCGGAACGCAGTCTCCGGATCGAGACCGGCTGCCCGCCCACAGAGCCAATCGGCCTTGAGCGCGTCGAAGCCCCAGCGGGCGAACTGCCGAACGTCGTCGCGGTAGTGCCCATTGCTGCCGAGACCGCACTGTCCCTCGATGTACGGCCCGGCGTCGGTGTAGATGCCGGCCTTGAGACCGCGGGCGTGAAGGTAACGGGTCAGCGCAGCCATCCCGGAGGGAAAGCGCGCCGGATCGGCGACGAGTGCGCCCGCGGCGTTCCGGGGGACAGGGGCGGCCCAGTTGCCGTCGATCCACACGATGCGGTAGCCGGCGTTGCGCAGACCGCGCGCCACCATGAAGTCGGCGACGGACTTGACCTCTGCCTCGGTGGGGTCGCCACCGAGCCCGAAGTAGGTGTTCCAGCCCATGTATGGCGTCGGCGCGAGGCCGCTGTCGTAGAAGGTTGGCGCGCCTTGGTCGGTGGTCGGTGCCGCCACTGCGGGCATGGCACTGAGGACGACCGCAAGGACGGCGAGAGTAGCGGTACGTAGCAAGCGCACGGGTTCTCCTCGGAGGGGTCAGGGGCGGAGGGTCAAGGGCGGAGCAGATCGCCGATCGTGTTGAGCTGGTCCGGATCGGCCAGGGCCGCGCCGAGAGCGACGACGCTGGCGCCTCCGGCCAGGAAAGCGGGAACGTCGGAGACAGAAAGCCCGCCGGTGGCGACGAACCTGACGTCAGGGAACGGGCCGAGGACGGCGCTGAGCCAGGCGGTGCCGAGCGACTTGGCGGGAAACGCCTTGAGCCAGCGGCAGCCGGCCGCCCGAGCCTGCTGCACCTCGGTTGCCGTGCCGACGCCTGGCAGGTGCGGCAGTCCGGCGGCGAGGCTGGCGGCGAGCACACCGAGATCGAGACCGGGAGCTACCGTGTACTGGGCGCCGATAGCGGCTGCCGTACGGACCTGCGCGGCGGTGATGACCGTCCCGGCGCCGACCCGCAGGCCCCGCTCGCGGCCCGCATCGACTGCCGCACGCAACGATTCGGCGGCGTCCGAGGTGGCGATCGGAATCTCGAGGAGCGTGACGCCGGCGTCCCAGAGTCGGGTCGCGAGCTTGACCGTCTCGGCGGGGGGCAGGCCGCGCAGGATGGCCATGAGCCGCGCGTCGCCAATGATCTGGTCGAAATCCACCGGACCTCCTAAGGGAAGCGAACGAGAGGAAAGCGCTAGAGGAAAGCGAGCAGGTTTGCCGGCAGTGGGCCGACGTCACCCGTGACACGTAGGGCGGCGCCGGCCACTAAGTGCCCGAGCCGCAGGCGCGAGGCCTCGGGCAGGTCGCGGAGGAATCCGTGGAGGTAGCCCGCGGCGAAAGCGTCACCGGCGCCCACCGGCTCAATCACATCGACCGCGGGCGCGGGCTCGTAGGCGACTTCGCCCGGGCCGTACGAAGTGGCACCGGTGGCGCCGTCCTTGACGATCAGCAAACCTGGGCCGGGCAGTACGTCGCGGACGTCGTCCGGGCGCTCGGCACCCCAGAGCACCTGGGCCTCGTCGAGGCCGACGAAGACCACGTCGGCTCGATCGGCGAGTCGGCGTAGTTCCCGCCCGGCCCGATCCACCGGCCAGAGCCGCGGCCGGTAGTTCACGTCGAAGCTCGAGAGTGCCGGCCCATCGAGGAGCCGATCCACGAGGGCCGCGCAGGATGCCGACAGGGCGGGCGTGATGCCAGTCAGGTGCACGATCCGTGATTCCGGTAGGTGTGTGCCGGGCCCGAGGTGGGACGCGGCCGAGCCGGCCCGGTAGTAGTAGACCTGCGTGGTCTCTCCCGGGTCTTTGAAGAAGACACCGGTCGGGGCTTCCGGATCGACGGTGACGTACGAGGTGTCGACGCCATGGCCGGATACCCGGGTCCGCAGCAGCTCGCCGAGCGGGTCGGCCCCGACTCGGCTGACCCATGCGGTGCGGGTGCCGAGCATCGCCAGGTAACAGGCCACAGTCGACTCGGCGCCCGCGATGTCGAGCCGGACGGCGCCGCCGAGCGAGAGCGGCCGCGGTGGGTCCGGGGTGACGAGGGCCATCGACTCGCCTATGCAGACCACGTCGAAGGGCGTCATGACCGCGCCTCGACGGTGAGCCGCCATTCGCAGAACCCGGATCCGGGCACCACTGCCGCGTCACCCGGCCCGGCCTGGTCGCGGTCGAAAACCCTGCCCAGCATGGGTTCCACACCGATGCTGCGGTACGGCTCGGGATCCGGCCAGCCGCCCAGGTTGCGCCACAGGGCGACGGAGACGGGCTGGCCGGCGGCCTCCAGAGCGAAAGTGAGCGTGGCACCGTCGATGACGCGGATGCGGGGACAGTCGAGCAGGATCGCGCCGATCGCGGTGCCGTCGGCCGGGCCGAGGGCGTCCAGATCGGCCGGCCAGGTCCGCTCGTCACCGCCGTCCAACCGGGTTGCCGTACCGGACGGGGCGTCCAGTCGGGCCGCTTCAGACAGGTCCAGGAGGGCGTGCGCCGCCCAGATGAACGGCCAGCCGGAGTCGGCGTCGAGGCGGTAGTCGGCGACCAGGGTGTCGTCCCCGCCGCGCAGGGTCCGGCTCAGCTGGAAGTCCTCGCACTCGACGGCCGTTCGGCCGTCGTCCTGCCTGGTCCACGGACGCGACCATGCCTGCCCGTGATCGGGTTTGCCACGCACAGTCGGGATACATTCCTCGAGCCCGCCGGCGTCCACGAACGGATCGCCGGGGCGCACTCGGTGGCGTGCCGGATCCGGGCGTGACCACAGCCATTCGCGACCGGCTGCGTGCAGGCTCGTCCAACGCCCGCCGTGGGCGAGGTCCACCGACGCGGTCACCATTCGCTGAAGGAGCCGTCGTCGTGGTGCCAGACCGGGTTACGCCAGGCGTGCCCCGCCTTGTCGGCCCGGCGCACGGCCTGCTCGTCGATCGTGATGCCGAGTCCGTGGCCTTCCGGTCGCTGGATGTGCCCGTCGACGATCCGCAGTGGTTCAGGATCGGCGACATAGTCGAGCAGGTCGGCGCCCACGTGGTAGTGAATGCCCATGCTCTGCTCCTGGATCAGGAAGTTCGGGGTCGCCAGCGCCACCTGCAGGCTGGCAGCGAGCGCGATCGGCCCGAGCGGGCAGTGTGGGGCGAGCAGGGCGCCGTAGGTCTCGGCCAGGACGGCGATGCGACGTACTTCGGAGATGCCTCCCGCGTGCGAGATATCCGGCTGCACAACGGTTACCCCGGCACGCAGCGCGGGCAGGAAGTCGGCGCGGTTATAAAGACGTTCCCCGGTGGCGACCGGTACGGTCGTGCTCCGCACGAGGTCGGCCAGCAGGTGTGTCTGCTCCGGTACCAGGGGTTCTTCGACCAGCAGCGGCTGCAGCGGGGCGACGGCCGGCAGGATCATCCGTGCGGCTGGCAGGCTGGCCCGGCCGTGCAAGTCGATGGCGATGTCGCGGTCCGGGCCGAGCGCCGCCCTGGCCGCGCTCACCCGATCGACGATCCCGGCGATCTCGGCGACGGTAGGGACGGGGGAGAGCCTGCCGCTGGCGTTCATCTTGACGGCCGTCATGCCGGCCTCGACGTGTGCGGTCACGGCGTCGGTGATCTCGCCCGGCTCATCGCCGCCGACCCAGGCGTAGACCCGGATCCGATCGCGGAGCGGGCCGCCGAGCAGGGCGTGCACCGGCGCCCCGTACGCCTTGCCGGCGATGTCCCACAGCGCCTGGTCCAGCCCGGCGACGGCACTCGACAGGATTGGCCCGCCGCGGTAGAAGCCGCCTTTGGTGAGGACCTGCCAGTGCTGTTCGATGCGTAGCGGATCCTCTCCGATCAGGTATTCGGCGAGGACGTCGACGGCAGCGCGGACCACTTCGGCACGGCCCTCGACGATCGGCTCGCCCCAGCCGACGATCCCTTCGTCGGTGGATACCCGGCAGAACAGCCAGCGCGGGGGGACCAGGAAGGTTTCGATCTTGTCGATCTTCACTCTTCGGTCCTGTTGTCGAGCTTGGCCACGTCCTCGATCGCCTGGTCGAGTAGCCGGCCCATCGCTCGGGCTGCCTGCACCGGGTCGTGGCGGCGGATCGCGTCGACCACGGCGCGGTGGCTGGGCACCGGGTCCGTGGTGCCGGCGTTGCCGTGGACCATGCGGTCGCGCTCGGCGAGGCCGGTCTCGATCAGCACTTCCATGCGTTGCACCAGTTCGTTGTGCGTGGCGGCGAGCAGGGCGCGGTGAAAGGCGAGGTCGGCGGAGACAGCCGCAGTGGCATCGCTACCCGCTGAGGCCATGTCGTCGAGCGCGGCGTCGAGCGCGGCGAGATCCTCGTCGGTGGCCCGGGCCGCAGCGAGGCTGGCCGCGCCCGGTTCGACGATGCTCCGCAGTTCGTGCAGGTCGTCGAACAGACCGGGCCGGTCCTGCCGGGCGAACTGCCAGCGCAGGACGTCGCCGTCGAGCAAGCTCCACGCGGAGCGGGGGCGCACGAAAGTGCCACGCTTGGGCCGGGCGTCCACCATGCCCTTGGCGGCGAGTACCCGCAGGGCCTCCCGCAGCACGGTCAGGCTGACGTCGAACTCGGCTTGCAGCGCGATCAGGTCGAGGGTGGCGCCCTCGCGAAGCTGACCGTTCAGGATGCGGTGGGCGAGAACCTCCACCGTTTGGCCGTGCACTCCGCGCGTCGCATTTTGCTGCATTCTGCCGTGTCTCCCCATGGTGTGTGCCGGTCTGTCGGGTCTTGGCCGGGCTCAGGCCGAGGACTTCACGGCCGTCCAGCCGCCGTCGACGACGAGGCTCGCGCCGGTGATGTAGGCGGCGTCGGCCGAGGCCAGGAAGGCCACTGCGGCAGCCACTTCGCCGGGTGTGCCGAAGCGGCCGGCGACCGTCTCGGTGATACTGCGTTCTCGGTCAGCTTCTGGGATTCCGTCCCAGGCTGCAGTCATGATCGGCCCGGGCAGGACGGTGTTCACTCGCACGGCCGGACCGTATTCGACGGCGAGCTGGCGGGCCAGCGCCACCAGGCCGCCCTTGGCTGCCGCGTAGGCGGGGTGGCCGGGTAGCCCGACCAGTGCGTGCACCGAGCTCACGATGACGACACTGCCACTGGTCTCACGCAGGTCTGGAAGGCAGGCGCGGACGCCGAGGAACGAGCCGGTCAGCGACACCGCGAGCTGGTGGTTCCAGGAGACCAGACTGGTCGCCTCCGCCGGGGCCACATCGACCGTGTACGCGTTGCTGACCAGCACACCGACGGGGCCGTACTGCTCGCGGGCGATCCGGGCGACTTCGGCCCAGGCGTCCTCGTCCGACACGTCTGCGATCAGGGCGTGCGCCTGCCCGCCGTCAGCCTTGATCTGTTCGACCACGTCGTCGGCGGCCTGGATGTCCGTCAGTACCACCGCAGCACCCTCGGCGGCGAGACGGCGGGCACAGGCGGCCCCGATCCCGGACGCCGCCCCGGTCACCACAGCCGTGTGCCCTGCGAACCGCTCGAACACGCCCACCTCCAGCGAAGTAATCATTAATTATGAATATATATTGACAGCCCCGGAACCGTGATGCAACCTTTCGGAAACACGAACTGACCGGGATGTCCCGACCTCCCACATCGCATCTGCAGGAGGCTCAGAAATGGTCCAAAGTGAACTCAGCCGACGCGGTCTTCTCGCCGGGCTCGGCGGCCTGGGCATCGCCGGCGTCCTCGGTGCCTGCGCCACCGGTAACGACGATTCCAGCCCCGGTGCCAGCTCCACCACGCTCACGTTGCAGTCCTCGCTCTCCGACGCCGATCCCAAGGCGGCGCTGACCAAGGTGGTCGCGGGCTACACCAAGACCAAGGTCACGCTGAACACGATCGCCATCGAGACCTTCCGTGCCCAGCTACCCACCTATCTCAACTCGGGCAACCCGCCGGACGTGCTGACCTGGTACGCGGGCTCGGTGGCCCGCGACTACGCGAGCAAGGGCTTCCTGCTTGACGTTTCCGACCTGTGGCGCGGGAACGGACCCTGCGCCGGATACTCCCCGGCGCTCAAGGAGCTCTCCACCGCCGCGGACGGCAAGCAGATCTTCGTCCCGACGAGCTACTACTGGTGGGGCGTCTTCTACCGCAAGTCGGCGTTCCAGCAGTGGGGCGTACAGCCACCCACCACCTGGGACGAGTTCATCGCCGTCTGCAAGACCATCAAGAGCAAGGGTGCCGCGCCGCTGACGATGGGGACCGGCTCGACGGCCTGGGTCGCTTCGGGGTGGTTCGACTACCTGAACCTGCGGATCAACGGCGCCGAGTTCCACCGCGAATTGCTGGCCGGGAAGCATCCTTTCGACGGCCCCGAAGTCAAGAACGTGATGGACCACTACAAGCAACTGCTCGAGTACATCGATCCCAAGGGCCGCTCGTACTCCTGGCAGGATGCCGTCACGCCGCTGGCCTCGAAGAAGGCGGGCATGTACCTGATCGGTGCGTTCGTCACCACCGCCCTGCCCGCCACCGTCGGCGACGACCTCGACTTCTTCCGGGTGCCGATCATTGATGCCAGCATCCCGGTGGCCGAGGAGGCGCCCACCGACGGCTTTTTCGCCAGCGCCAAGTCCCGCAACACCGCAGGCGCCAAGGAACTGCTCTCCTACCTGGCCTCCCCTCCGGCTCAGCAGGAGTTCATCCAGGTGTCCAAGTCGTCCAACCTGCCCACCTCGCAGAAGGTCGACACCAGTACCTTCTCGCCGTTGGTGCAGAAGGGCATCAAGATGCTCAACGAGAGCGCGGCCATCACCCAGTTCTTCAACCGTGACTCCAGCGACCAGATGCAGACTGTTGCCGACACCGCGCTCACGAAGTTCCTCGACAAGCCGAAGGACGTCAACTCGATTCTTGCCGAGTGGCAAGCATCTGCGAAGAAGGTCCTTGCCTCGTGACCGCCCTGTCAGCGCTTCCCCGCCCACGGGCGCGCTTGCGTGCCGTGCCGACGGTGGTCTGGATGTTCCTGCTGGTCCCGGCCGTGGTCGAGATCGGCATGGTCTTCTGGCCGGCGCTGAACAGCTTTTACCTGTCGCTGACCAAATGGAACGGCCTGGGCGCCGCTCAGCCCGTCGGGCTGGACAACTACCGGCAACTGTTCTCCGACGAGGTCTTCCGTGGCGCGCTGAAGAACAACGTGATCTGGGCATTCGGCTTCGGCGGGCTGTCGGTACTCGGCGGGTTGGCCCTGGCGGTCGCGCTGAACCGGCCCCGCCGCGGTGTCAGCCTCTACCGCAGCGCGATCTACCTGCCGATGGTCTTCTCGTTGGCGGTGACCGGTCTGTTCTGGCGCGTGCAATACCAACCCGACGGCACCATCAATACGCTGCTTGGTGCCGTCGGATTGGGCGACTTCGAGCGGCAGTGGCTCGCCGATCCCGACACCGCCCTGTACGCGGTGCTGGTGGCCGCGGTCTGGCGCCAGGTCGGCTATGTCATGGTGCTTTACCTGGCCGGGCTCAAGGGCACCGATCCGACGCTGGACGACGCAGCGCAGGTGGACGGCGCTGGGGCCTGGCAGCGCTTCCGTTTCGTGACCTGGCCGCAACTGCGCGGTGTCAACACGGTGGTCTTCGCCGTGACCGTGATCGACTCGCTGCGCACCTTCGACATCGTCTGGGCGATGACGCAGGGCGGGCCCTACCACTCGTCCGAACTGCTCAGCACCTACATGTTCCAGCAGGGCTTCACCTTCCTCAATCTCGGCTACGCCTCGTCGATCGCCGTGGTGATCTTCGCGCTCGCTGTGGTCTTCATCATCACCTACCTGGTCCGGGCCACGAAGCAGGAGGTCGACACATGACCGCAGCGATTCTGGTACCGGTGGAGCAACCGGCCTCCTCGAGGCCCAGGCGACGCAGGCGCGACTGGGTGTTCCACGCCGTGATGATCCCGTTGACCCTGATCTGGGTCGCGCCGATGATCTTCGTGATCGCCCTGGCATTCCGCTCGTTCGACGACATCTCCCAGCGCGGCACGGCCGCCTGGCCGGATTCGTTCACCCTGGACGGTTTTCGGACGGCTCTCGGCACCGGCTCGATGGGCCGGGCACTGTGGATCAGTATCCAGGTGACCGTGCCCGCGGTGATCCTCAGCCTGCTGCTCGCCTCCTGGGCGGCGTATGCGCTGAGCCGCTACGCGATCCCCGGCCGCCGCGCAATCCTGCTCACGATGCTGGCGGGCAACCTGCTGCCGCCGCAGATCCTGCTCATTCCCGTGTCCAGGGTGATGGAGTCGCTCGGCATCTACGACACCCTGTTCGCCCTGGTCGCCATCCACGTCGGCTTCGGACTGGGCTTCTACACGTTCGTCCTGCACGGGTTCATGCGCTCGATCCCCATCGAACTGACGGACGCGGCGCGGATTGACGGGGCCGGGCCGGTCCAGATCTACGCGCGGATCATCATGCCGCTGTGCCGTCCGTCGCTCGCCGCACTTGGTGCGCTCGCCACCACCTGGATCTTCAACGACCTGATCTGGTCGATCACCGTGCTGCGCACCGAGGCGAAGCTGCCGGTGACCGCCGCGCTGCTGAACCTGCAAGGTGGGTACGTCAGCAATTGGAACGTGGTCGCAGCCGCCTCGATGATCGCGGCGATCCCCACGGCGATCGTCTTCTTCACCTTCCAGCGCCACTTCGTGTCGGGACTGCTGATGGGATCGAACAAATGACCCGGCTGGGTATCACCACCTGGGCCGAGGCCTGGGGAAAAGCCTGGCCCGAGCTGCAGGGAACCCACTGACGATGTGGACAATCGTCGGTGCCCACACCGAGTACACCGTTGCCGTCGACGATTCCGGGTCATGGCTCGAGCTGATCGCCTGGGGCGCGCACGGCGTCAGCGAAGGGCCATCACCGCTGGCCTTTCACGGCCGACCGCAGTACATGACCCGCGGCGACGTGGCCGCGGTCGAGTACGCCACCGACGGGCAGCGGCCCTTCCTCGGCGCGGACCTGGTGGTGATCGCCGCCGACGGCACGCGCTCGGTGTCCTGGCGATTTGTGGACGCCCAGTTTGCGGACGCCGAACGTGTGGACGCCGCGCAACCGGATGGCGGTCTGCGAGCCACCTTCGCCGACGAGGTAAGCGGGCTGCGGGTCGTGCAGTGCTATCGGTTCGCGCCCGGCACCGACGTGATCGAGCGCTGGGCCGAGGTGCACAACGACGGAACGGCCGTGCTGCGCCTGGAGGTGCTGGGCTCGGCCGGCTTCAACGTGCCCACGCCGCACGGCGCCCGGCTGTCGTACCTGTGCGGGCAGTGGTCGCAGGAATTCACCCCGGAAACAGTTGAGCAGAGTCGGGGTCGGTTCGAGATCGGCAGTGGCCAGGGAGTCACGGGACATCAGTTCTCGCCGTACCTGGCGGTCAACGACCAGGGTGACCTCAACGCGACCTGGGGGGTCGCCCTGGCCTGGAGCGGATCCTGGCGGATCGCCGCTGATACCGACGCTGCCGGGTTGACCCGGATCCGCGCCGGGCGCGCGTTGACCGACGGCTCGATTCCGCTGGCGCCCGGCAACAGCCTGACCACCCCGGTCGCCGCAGGCGCCTACAGCGCTGAAGGCATCGACGGGCTGGCCCGGGTGTGGCACACCTACGAGCGGCACTTGGCCGGCGAGCGGCTCGACCGGATCCGCCCGGTCGTCTACAACTCCTGGGAAGCCACGTATTTCGATGTCACCGCCGCTGGGCAGTTGGCGCTCGCCGATGCGGCGGCGGAACTGGGCGTGGAGACGTTCGTGGTGGACGACGGTTGGTTCGCCGGGCGGTCGGACGACTACGGCGGGCTCGGCGACTGGACGCCCGACCGGGCGAAGTTCCCGGACGGGTTCGGTGCGTTCGTCGAGCAGGTCCGTCATAAGGGCCTCGACTTCGGGCTCTGGGTCGAGCCGGAGATGGTCAACCCACGGTCGGCGCTCTACGCGGAACACCCGGACTGGGTTTACCGGGTCGATGGGCGTCCGATGACCATGATCCGTAACCAGTACCTGCTCGACCTCGGCCGCGAGGATGTCTTCAACTTCGTGCGGGAGACGCTGGACGGGCTGCTGCGGTCGTACCCGATCAGCTATCTGAAGTGGGACTTCAACCGGCCCCGCACCGAGCCGGGCAGGCCGGGGACGGCTCCGGCCGATCTTGATCTCGACGGCGCGCATGTGCGCAATCTGTATCGGATCCTTGACCACGTGCGGCGTGAGTTCCCGGCCGTGACGGTGGAGGGCTGCGCCGCAGGCGGCGCGCGCGTCGATCTGGCGATGGCCGCGCGCACCGATGTGGTCTGGCCGAGCGACAACACCGCGCCGCTGGATCGGTTGCGTATCCAGCACGGCTACCTCGCCGCGCACGCGCCGCATTTGATGAGCTCCTGGGTGACCGACGCGCCCGGTCTGTTCGACAACCGACCGCGGTCGCTGGCGTTCCGGTTCGTGCTGGCCAGCGCCGGTGTGCTGGGAGTCGGCGCCGACATCACTCGCTGGGACGCTTCCGACCGCAAACAGGCCGCGGCCTGGATCACCCGCTACAAGCACGTCCGCGACGTGATCACCCGCGGCGAGGTGCACCGAATCGGCGACCCGTCACAGCCGCGCTGCGCAGTGCAGTACATGCTTGGTGACCGGATCGTGGTGCTGGCCTGGAACCCGGGCCCGCTCGACGGCCTTGGGCGGGTCCCGGCGCGCGATGTCCGGTTGCCCCTGCACGGCCTGGACCCAGGAGGCCGCTACCGGCACGGCGATACCGTCTACTCCGGCAGCCACCTGTCGGCGGTGGGCCTGCCGGTCCGGTGGACCGCCGAGCACGACGCCGACATGATCGAACTCGTCCGCGCGGGGCAGGGTGGCCGATAGCGGCCCGGATCAGTTGGTCTTGCCCAATCGATCGGTCTTGCCCAATCAATCGGTCTGGCTCAGGGGCGCCGTCAACAGCACCGCGCGTTGTTCGTCCAGGATCTGACGCTCTGCCTGGATGGTGATCAGTTCGTCCTCCAGTTCGGACACCTTCTCGGTGACCGCCTGGTGCGCCCGTTGGGCCAGGTTGCTGGAGTCAGCGATGCGATTCTGCACCGTGAGATCGGTGAAGATATTGTCGAAAACGGTGTCCAGCACGGTCATCGTCAGGTCCAGCTGAAGTGCGTCCGTCGCGCCGCCGACGTCGGCGAGTTCGCTGCCGAACGTGTGCATTGCGGTCTCTGCCGCGTGCAGTTGCCGTCCCGCCCGCTCCATCTGGTTGCGCTTCACGCTGTCCGCCAGGACTCCGCCGTTGGTGAAGACATCGATCGTCGACCAGGTGTTCGCGCTCGACAGTTCCGCCTGCGCCTGGGACAAGGAATCGCGGGCTTGCCGGCCTGCCGTGATCGCCTGCTGCGTCTCGATCTCCCGGGCTTCGAGCCGGCCGCGACGCTCGGCGGTCTCGGTCAGATTGCGTGCCTGTTCGTCGTCGGGACTGGCCATCAACCAGGCCTCCTTGGCCCGCAGGGCTTCGGCGAAGCGATTTTCGACGCCGAACGTGCCGTCCAGCGCCTCGCGGACTCTGCGCCGGTCGGCGGCGGCCGCGTCCCTGGTCGCCACGGCAACAGCATGCGAGTACTCGGCACGCTTGCGCTGCGCGCGTTCGGAGTCCAGATCGGTCGCCCGGGATCCGCGCAGGCTGGCCAGCAGGCGCGTGAGGCTGAGTGATTCCAACCCGGCAACGTCGGCGCTCTCCCGGGTCAGCAGCTGAGCCGTCCCGGTCACCACCTTCTGCGCCGCTGCGAACTGCCGCTCGGCCGCGTCGAGCCGACGCAGGAGCGAGTCCCGCTCCGCCTTGGCCGCGACAGCGGCGGTGAGTTCCCTCTCGAGCATCTCGGCATCCAGCCGTTCGGCATCGCGCACCGCGTTCCCCCCTCGTCGTACTCCACTGATCAGCCCGACCAGAATGATCAGGCCTGCCAGGTTGATCAGCCCTCACCAGCATGATCTGCCCTGCAAGGCTATGGACGACACCAGTCGACGTTAAGTTGCATCCTCAGAGTGTGCGGGCTTGGTCAACAGCGGTCAGCGATCGATGCCGAGCAACGAATCCGCAATCAGTCCGAGCCGACGCAGTTGCGGGACGACGCCCTCGCTGAACGAGTAGGCCTCCTCCAGGTGTGGCTGTCCGGAGGCGATCACATGCCGGATGCCGAGCGCGTGATACTCCGCCAGTCGCGCGGCTACCTCCTCGTGACTGCCGACGAGTGCCGTCCCGGCCCGCGGCCGGAGCAGCCCGAAGCCCGCCCAGAGATTCGGCGCCACCTCCAACCGGTGGGCGTCGTCCGTGGCCAACCCCGCCTTGGTTGCGTGCAACCCGGACATCCGCTGCTGACCTACCGAATCGTGGCCGGCGAAGCGCTCGCGCGCGGCCTGGACTGCGGCGGGATCGACGCCGGACAGCATCCGGTTCGCTTCGGCCCAGGCCTGCTCGGACGTGTCCCGGCTGATCACATGCACCCGCAGTCCGAACTCGACCCGCCGTCCCTGGGCAGCGGCCTCGGCTCGGACCACGTCGAGCTGTTGAATCGTGCCGGCGGTCGGCTCGGCCCAGATCAGATGGACGTCGGCCTGTCGGCCGGAGACCCGCGCGGCGGCCGGACTGGCACCACCGAAGTAGATGGCCGGAACCGGGTCGGGTGCCTCGGCGACGGTCGCGCCGGCCACTCGGTAGTGCACCCCGTCGAAGTCGAACGGCGTGCCGGACCAGGCCCCGCGCAGCACGGTGAGGAACTCGTCGGTGCGTGCATACCGAGCATCGTGTTCCAGCCAGTCGCCGAACCGGTGCAGGTCCTCTCGGTCGCCGCCGGTCACCACGTTCAGCAGCAGTCGGCCGCCGGACATCCGCTGGAAGGTGGCTCCGAACTGGGCGACCGCTGTCGGTGTCATCGCCGACGGCCGGACGGCGACAATGAAGCGAAGCCGCTCGGTGGCGCCGATCAGCGCGGCGGTGGCGATCCACGGATCTTCGCACCAGGTGCCGGTGGGAGTGAGCACGCTGTCGAAGCCGAGTTGCTCGGCCGCGGTGGCCACCTGGGTGAGGTAGCCGAGCGTGGGTTGTCGGGTGGCGGATGCGGCCGAGCGCCCGTGACTGCCGATGAACGCCCCCACGATGTCCCGGCCGTCGCCCGTGGTCGGCAGGAACCAGTGCAGCCTCAGGGTCATCGCACGCTGCCCTGGTCGGAGGTGGCTGGCCTTTCCGGCGCTACGGGTGCTCCGGCAGAGAACACCGCTCGCCCGAGTCCCAGGAGCACGGCGTCGTCCTGCGGGGTGTGCACCCGACTGCAGAGGATGTCGCGCAGGTGCCGCTGCAGCGGATTGGCCCGGGTCAGACCGGGATTCCCCACCAGGGCCACCGCCTCCTGGACGGCGGCGATCAGCTCACGGCAAGCGACGGTCTTCACCACCCCGGCCCGTCCGACCGCCTCGGTGTCGCCGCCGTCGATCCGTCCGGCCAGCCCGAAGATCAACTCCTCTGCGGTGAGGATCCGGGCCTGGAGCTCACCCACAGCAGTCTGGAAGCGGGGCAGCGTGGACAGCGGAGCACCGAGGCTGCTCGGCGTCCGGGTCTGCAGGAACCCGACCAGCCAGTCCAGCGCAGCTCGCGCCACACCGAGGTACAGCGCGGGCAGCAACAGGCTCCAGCCCGCCATCGGCCCGGCCGACGCGTGGGCAGGCCCGGTGCCGGGCTCGATCAGGTCGACCACGGCATCGAAGGGCACCAACACATCGGTGAGGACGATGTCGTGGCTCACGGTGGCGCGGAGTCCGAGGTGATCCCAGGTCGGCACCACCTGGATGCCAGGGCTGGTGCTGAGACTGGGGGAGGCGCGCAGGTCGGCATCATGGTGGACGAGGAACGTGCCAACCCGGGGTGTCGGCTCGTCGGTGCGGGCGAAGACCGCCATCCAGGTCAGCGCGTGTGACCCGGTGGAGTAGATCTTGCGGCCGGACAGCAGCCACCCGTCGTCCGTTCGCCGGGCAGTCGTTGCGGGCAGGCCACCGCGCGCCGGGGTGCCGAGCTCGGGTTCGACCCGCAGCGTATTGACCAGGATCGGGGCTCCGGCTGGATCGGTCAGCGTGCGGCGGTACAGCTGCTCCGGCCAGGTCGGCTCGGCAGCCTGAAATGCGTGATGCAGCAAGGTCATGCAGATCACCAGGGCGGCAGAGGGATCGCCCTGGCCAAGCTCGGCCAGCAACCGGGCAGTGCTCTGGATGCCGAGTTCCGTTCCGCCGTAACGTCGAGCGGCGGTCACGGTGAGGAGACCAGCTCGGCCAGCGGCTTCGAGGCCCTCCACCGGAAGCGTCCCCGCCCGGTCATGGTGGTCGGCATGCTCGGCCAGGATCCGGGATACCTCGCCCGCCGCCTTCTGGACAGCCGTGCTTTTCGCTTCGCCCGGATCACGATCGCCGGAGTCGAAACTGCTTGTTGGATGCGGTGAATGCGCACCGGGGGAGCCGACCATGGGTAATGGATACCACAACGTGTCCCATTTGACAGGCGGCTGAGTCGGATCTACGTTCACGACGTGACCTCCAATGATTGTTGGGACGGCGGCCCGTGGTCTGCCATCTGGCTTCCGCCTCCCGAGGTCGCCGTTCGCGGCACGGTCGTCCTGCTACCCGGGCGCGGTGAGCCGGCGTCGGCCTACTCACGCTTGGGGCAACGACTGGCGGTGGATGGCTACCGGGTGATCGCCGCAGCACCGAAGCAGGTCGAGCCGCCGGGACTGGTCGAGCATCCGGAGCCGGTCGAGCATCCGGTATCGATCGAGCAGAGCCTTCTGCGCAGCGCCATCCGGTCCGATCCCGGTCCGCATCCGGTGGTGCTGATCGGTTCGGACAGCGGGGCGAGCACCGCGCTCGCCCTGTCCGCGACCGCCGCGGCGGACGGGATCGCCGGGGTGGTCGTCGCCGGACTCCCCATCCCCAACCAGTCGGTCTCCACGGTCTCGAACCGCTCCTGGGACGAGGAGTTGGACGCCCGGACGGCCTGTCCGGTCCATCGGCGGCGACTGAGTGAGGACAAGGATGTGGTGCGCGGAGCGCTCTGGGCCGTGCCCGTCGCCCATCGTCCGACCGCCGAGCCGCAGGTTCCGGTCCTGGCCCTGCATGGTGAGGTCGACGCGATCTCACCGCTGCCCGCCGTCCAAAAGATCTTCGATCGGATGGCGAGAGTCCGCCTGGTCGTCGTGTCCGGTGGTCGGCATGACGTCCTGAACGACGTGCATCACCGCAGCGTGGCCGCCGAGGTTGTGCTGTTCCTGGAACGGCTCCGGTTATCGGCCGACGCATCGCCGATCCTCGTCGATGAACGAGTCGATGAACGCGTCGATGAGCGCCTTGATGAGAGTACGGTCAAGCAGTGAGCCTGATGCGGGTCTCGGCCAAGGCCGACTATGCCCTCCGTGCGTTGATCGAGCTGGCCGCAGCCCCGCAGCGGCCGATGACCTGCGAGGAAATCGCGCAGGCTCAGGACGTGCCGGCGCGATTCCTGAAGGCCGTGATCGCGCAGCTGCGGCGCGCCGATCTGGTCCGCAGCCAGCGCGGCTGTGAAGGTGGGTACTGGCTGGCCCGGCCCGGCGCGGAGATCACAGTCGGTGACATCGTCCGGGCGGTCGACGGTCCGTTCCCGACGATGCACGGGGAACCGGTGTCCGCGAAGGCCTTCGAGGGTCCGGCGCTGGCCCTGGATCAGCTCTGGCGAGCCGCTGCCGCCAGCCTGGAGAGCGTGGTCGACGTGGTGACGGTGGCGGATCTGGCCGCCGGGCGCCTGCCCGCCGAGCTCTTCGTGCCGATCGGAGTAGGAGCACAACGATGACGTCTGACGAACCACGCCGGCTCGATGAGCTCGAGCCGGATCAGCCCCGCGAGTCCGATCAGTGGCACCGGCCGCTCACCCACATCAAAGGCCAGGACCTGACCGACAAGACCGCGCAGACCACGGGCATGCGCCGGTTCGAGGCGATCTCCAAGACCTCGGTCGGCTCGGAGAAGCTGTGGATGGGACGCACCCATGTGCACGCCGGAGCCTCGTCCGGCGATCATCACCACGGCGAGGCGGAGACCGCGATCTTCGTCGTCTCCGGCAACCCGCGCTTCGTCTTCGGTGAGGACAACCGCGAGGTGGTGGTGGACACCGAGCCCGGCGACTACGTCTTCGTCCCGCCCTACGTTCCGCATCGCGAGGAGAACCCCGGCTCCACCGAGGCGGTCGTGGTGATCGCCCGCAGTAGCCAGGAGGGAATCGTCGTCAATCTGCCCAGTCTCTGGGTCAGCGAGCCGAGTGACTGACGGGCGCCCGCACTGAACGGCCAGCTCTCGGTCCTCGAGTTCACCGATCCAGCCTGCCCCTGGGCCTGGGGCAGCGAGCCGACGTTCCGCTGGCTGCGGTCGGCGCTCGGGGACCAGGTCGGCTGGCGCCGGGTGTTCGGGATGCTGTTCGACCCCGCCGAGGATGACGCCGCCCCCGACCCGGACGCCGAAGCGGTCTGGTACCAGAGCTTTGTGGACGGCGTGTGCCGGCACACCGGGGCGCCCACGGCACGGCTGGAATGGGTGTGTTTGACCAGTTGGCCGGCCTCGCTGGCCGCGACCGCAGCGCTCGTGCAGGGCCACGCGCTTGCGGACCGGGTGCTGCGCCGACTCCGGGAACAGACCTTCGTCCGCGGTCGACCGGCGGACACCGCCGAGGCTGTCCTGGCCGCGCTGTCCGGATTGCCCGGTCTGGACCTCGACCGGCTGGCTCGGGACGTCGCCTCGGCCGACGTCCTGGATCGAGTGCGAGCCGACCGTGCGCTGACCCGCTCGCCGGCTCCGGAGGTCTGCGGTCGGGACGCGCCGGCGGCCGACCGAGCCAGCCCGCATTCGGGTGCCGCCAAAGAGGTGCCCGGGGGGTTCCGCTACGCGCTGCCCACCCTGGTCCTGGCGGGCCCGGCGGGACGCGCGGTGGTCCCCGGGTGGCGACCGCTGGCGGAGTACGTCGCGGCCGTTCAGCGAGTGGCTCCGGAGGTGTGCCTGGCCGTCCAGCAGCCCTCGGCGGAGCTCGCGCTGGCTCACTGGCGGACCATGACCGCGCCCGATCTTGCCCTGCTCACCGACGACAATCAACCACCAGCAACGGCTTTGGAGATTCGGCTGAGTCATGGATCGCTGTGGGTGCACCCGGACGAATCTAATCTAGATCGAATCTATCGACAATTGACAGATTCGAGCCGGGATGACACAGTCTTGCCATGATCTTCTCGTTCGTCGCCGTGGTTTGCCGCTACGTCGACCTGTTGCGTACCGCCAGCGCGATCTGTCGCTAGAGCGCGCATTGGGCCGAGAATCAGCCCGCCCGAGAGTCCCCGAGCGTCCCGGACAGTCTCCTCACACCTCCCGACCCCAGAGCCAGAGTCAGAGCAAGGCCTGAGCCAGGGCAAGAGCACCTGAGTCAGAGCAACTCCTGCCGGACCGCCTCGAGCCAGCGCATCCCCGTTGTCTTCAGCGCACACCCGTTGTGGTGCGCCGATTTCGCCTGCCCACCGATTTCGCCTGCCCTCCGGTCGGCACCCGAACTCACCAGGAATGGACCATGAACACTTCAGTCGGCACTGCACTTTCGGTCGACACTGCTCTTTCCGTCGGCACTGCACCTTCCGTCCACACCGCATTCGAGAAGCAAACCCCAGCAATCGGATTCGGCCGCAGAGGCTTCTTCGCCCTCGGCCTGGCCGCCGGTTCGGCGGCTTTCCTTGCGGCCTGCGGGAACGACTCGCAGGCGAGTGTCAGCTCCGGCGGCGGTAAGGACGGCGGGACCCTGAAGTTCGGCTGGGCCTTGGTCACCTCCTGGGACCCGGTGACGTCCTCGGCCGGCTGGGATGTGCACGCTCTGTCATTGGTCTACACCGGGCTGACCAAGCTCGACGAGAAGGCGAATGCGGTTCCGGCGCTGGCCAGTTCGTGGAAGTACAACGACGACGGCAGGCAGGTCACGTTCACCTTGCGTCCCGGGCTGACGTTCAGTGACGGCACCGCGCTCGACGCGACCGCGGTCAAGAAGAGCATCGAACGCGGCCGTGACTACGAGAAGTCCCTGATCGCGGCCCAGCTGGCGAATATCAAGGCGGTCAGCGCCCCGAATCCGACCACTGTGGTGATCGACCTGAGCACCCCGGACTTCCAGGTGCCGAACCTGATGGCGGGCAAGTCCGGGCACGTGGTCAGCCCGACAGCCTTCGAGAAGGACGCTGCCGACTTGGCCACCAAGCCGGTCGGGCACGGGCCGTTCCAGCTCACCGCCTACGTTCCGCAGGCCGGCGCCAAGCTGGTGAGATTCGAGAAGTACTGGGACGCCAAGAACATCCACCTGGACAAGTTCGAGCTGTACCCGGCCCCGGAGCCGGCCACCGCGGTGGCGGCGATCCAGTCCGGTCGGCTCGACCTGGCCCAGATCCCCGGAGCGCAGGTGGCCGCCGCCAAGGCAGCCGGGCTGGAGGTGCAGATCGACCCCTCGCTGGTGGTCAGCGTCCTCGACGTGAACATCACCAAGGCACCGTTCACCGACCCGAAGGTGGCGCTGGCGCTGAAGTACGCCGTCGACCGCAAGGCCATCGTCGACACCGAGTCGTTCGGCCACGCAACGGTCAACTACCAGCCCTTCCCGGCCGGCTACGTCGGTCACTCCACGGAGCTGGAGGATCTCTACGCCTTCGACCCGGCCAAGGCGAAGACCCTGCTGGCCGAGGCGGGACACCCGGATGGCGTGGACCTGACCCTCACGACAACGGTGCCCGAGGGCCTGCCGGAGCAGTTGCAGTCCCAGCTCGCGCAGTCCGGGTTCCGGGTGAAGATCGAGACCATCCCGGCGGCCCAGGCCACCCAGATCATGTACATCCAGCACTCCCGGGCACTGGCGGTAGACCAGTTCGCCGGCCGGGAAAGCCCGGTGCAGGCCTTTCAGGTGCTCTTCGGTGAGCAGGGCCTGATGAACCCCGGACGGCAGACCTCGCCGGAGATCGCGGCGGCGATCGCCAAAGTGGTCGCCACCCCGCTGGACTCGCCGGACTACCCGGTCAACCTGCAGGCCGCGACCGCGGTGGCGGTCAAGGCCCAGCCGAACGTGTTCATCAGCTCGGTCCCGCGGATTCTGGCCCGGCGCAAGAACGTCACCCCGGTCGGTAGCTACCTGATGGCCCAACGCTTCGAAGGGGTCCGGGTCAGCTGATGGTTGCGTTACTGGAACCGGCCGTACCGCTGGCTGGTCCCGCCGAGGCCGTTGCCCGGCCGGTCGCCCTCCAATGGGCGGTCCGGTTCGGCACCGGGCTGGGCCGGGCGCTCGCCATCGTGGTCCCGGTCGGGTTGGTGTCCACCTTCGTGACGTTCGCGCTGGGGTCGTTCAGCAACTCCAACCCGGCCGCAGCGGTCCTCGGCGACCTGGCCACTCCGGCCGACATCGCCCGGATGAACCACCAGTTCGGGCTCGACCAACCGCTGCTGGTGCAGTACTGGCAGTGGATCACCGCAGCGCTGCACGGCGACCTCGGCACCTCGTGGTTCACCACGATCCCGGTCGCGGACAGCATCAAGCAGACACTGCCGGTGGATCTTTCGCTGACCGCACTGGCCATGCTGATCGCCCTGCTGCTCGGCGGAGCGGCCGGGATCGCCGCGGCCCTGCGGCCGGGCAGCCGATTCGACCGGGCGGTCACCGCACTCTGCGCGATCGCCTCCACGGTTCCGGCCTTTGTCATCGGGATCGGGCTGATCATCGTCTTCTCGGTGCTGCTGCCGGTGCTGCCGTCCGGAGGGTACGTCCCGTTCACCGAGAACCCGGTGCAGTGGCTGCGCTTTCTCATCCTGCCCGCGCTGGCCCTGAGCCTGGATCTGACCGCGGACATCGCCCGGCAGTTGCGCAACTCGCTGGTCGGGACACTGCGGGAGAACTTCGTCACCGGCGCCGAGGTCCGCGGGCTGTCCCGGCGCCGAGTGGTGTTCCGGCACGCGCTGCGCAACGCCGCCGGGCCCACCCTGACCGTGCTCGGCGTCCGGGTGCCGCAGCTGATCGGCGGCGCGGTGATCACCGAGACGCTCTTCAACCTGCCCGGGATGAGCAAGCTCACCCTGGACGCCGCCGCCCAGCAGGACATCCCGGTGATCCAAGGCACCCTGCTGGTCGCCATCACCATTGTGTTGCTGGCAAATGTGCTGGTCAACGGTATGTTAGTCCGGCTTCGGCCGCAAGCGCGGAGGCGATCGGGATGACCGCACTGCGACGTGCCCTGCAGTTGCGCTCGGCCAGGATCTCGCTCGGCCTGCTGGTCCTGGTGCTGCTGGTCGGCATCTTCGGCGGCTGGTTGGCACCGCAGGATCCGCTGGCCCAGAACACCGCAGCGATCCTTCAGGGTCCCGGTTCCGGGCAGTGGCTGGGCACCGACTACCTCGGCCGGGACGTGCTCAGCCGGTTGATCGACGGCACCGGACGATCCGTGTTCGGCGCCCTGGAAGCGGTCGGGGTGGCGATGCTGCTCGGGATTCCGGCCGGGCTCGCCTCGGTGGTGTTCGGCCGGGTCTTCGAGTGGGTGACGCTACGGTTCGTCGACTCGCTGATGACCCTGCCGTTCATCATCTTCGCGGTCGCGGTCGCCGGGATCCTCGGCAACGGTCCGAACCAGGCGATGCTCACCATCGGCGTCCTGCTCTCGGCCCTCTTCTACCGGATCACCCGGGCCGCGACGCTCGGGCTGACCAGTGCCCAGTACGTGGAGATGGCCGAACTCCTCGGCGCCTCCAAAAACTGGGTGATCCGGGTGCACGTCTGGAACAAGGTGCTCCCGACGATCGCGGTCACCACGGCGAACTGCCTGGCCGCGGCCCTGCTCGCAGTCTCGTCGCTGACCTTCCTCGGGATCGGCGTCCAACCACCGGTGTCCACCTGGGGCGGGATGCTCGCCAGCGACCTGAACTTCCTGTCCCAGCGGCCCTGGGCACCTGTGATCCCGTCACTGATGATCATCCTGACGGTCGCCGCCTGCAACGCGCTTGCCGATGCGATCCGGGACACCACCGGGGTCAGCCCCACCGCAAGAACCGGGATCACCGGCCCGGCCGCCGGCGCCGGTTCAGCCCAGGGAATCGGCCCGGCCCAGGGAATCGGCCCGGCCCAAGCCGGCCCAGCCCAAGGAGCGAGTGCGCGATGAGCCGAGCCTTGCTTGAGGTGAAGGACCTGCGGGTCAGTGTCGGAGCGGGGACGGGGTCACGACCCGGCGAGGGCGGGATCGAAGCGGTTCACGGCGTCTCGTTCAGCGTCGGGCGCGGCGAGACGGTCGGCCTGGTCGGGGAGTCCGGCAGCGGAAAGACGTTGGCCTGCCGCTCGATTCTCGGGGTGCTGGCTCCAGGTTGCCGGATCGATTCCGGTGCCATCAGCTTCGACGGCAGCGACCTGCTCGGCCTGGATCGGCAGGGCTGGGACGGGGTGCGCGGCACCCGGGTCGCCGGGGTGTTTCAGGACCCGGCGTCCTATCTCGACCCGTCGCTGACGGTCGGGCACCAGCTCAGCGAGCAACTCCGGGTCAAGCTCGGCCGGGGACGACGGGAGGCGCACGCCGAGGCGGTCGACCTGTTCGCGGCAATGGGCCTGCACCGCCCGGACCGGGTCTACCACCAGTACCCGCACGAACTGTCCGGCGGGATGGTGCAGCGGGTGCTGATCGCGATGGCGGTGTCCTGCGACCCGGAGCTGCTGATCGCGGACGAGGCGACCACCGCCCTCGACGTCACCATCCAGGCGGAGGTGCTGGAACTGCTGAAGAAGCTGCAGGCCGAACGCGGCCTGTCGATCCTCGCGGTCTCGCACGACCTGGCGACGATCGCCGAACTCTGCGACCGCGTCCTGGTCTTCTACGCCGGCGAGCTGGTGGAGGCCGGTACCACCGAGCAGGTTCTCCAGGCGCCCTCGCACCCCTACACCGAGGCGCTGCTGCGGGTCGCCTCGGTCGGGAACTGGGAACGCCGCGAGCTTGAGGTGATCCCCGGCAACCCGCCACCGGTCGGAACTCAGCACCTCGGCTGTGGGTTCGCCGACCGCTGCGCTTTCGCCGTCGATCGCTGCCGCGACCGGTCGATCGAGCTGATCGAGCGAGCCGGCCGATCGGTCCGCTGCGTTCGCGCAGACGACGTCGCGCTTTCCGGAGTGAGGTTGATCGCATGAGTGATGTGCTTGAAGTGCAAGGACTTTCGGTCAGCTACGGCAGTCATCGGGTGTTGGACGAGGTCAGCCTGCGAGCCGCGCCCGGCGAGATCGTCGGGGTGATCGGCGAGACCGGATCCGGAAAAACCACCCTGGCCCGGGCGATCGTCGGTCTGGCGCCGACCGTCTCGGGTCAGATCCAGGTGGACGACGTCGAGGTCACCGGGCTCTCCGGGCGGGCCCGCCGGGCCCATCGCCGCAGTGGTGCCGTCCACTATGTCTTCCAGGATCCGCTGCGCTCGCTCGACCCGGATCTGACGGTCGGGGAGATCGTCCGGGAGCCGCTGGCGATCGCCGCCCGGTTACCGCGTCAGGAGCAGCAGGACCGGGTGCTCGGTGCGCTGCATCGGGTCGGGTTGCCGGCCGACCTGGTCGACCGGGTGCCGGCCGAGATCTCCGGCGGGCAGCGGCAGCGGGTGTCGATCGCTCGGGCCGTGGTGGGTGACCCGCGGCTGCTGATCTGCGACGAGCCGGTCAGCGCACTGGATGCGTCGAACCGCAACCACGTGCTGCGGCTGATCGACGAACTGCGCCGGGATCTCTCGATGGCGATCCTGCTGATCTCGCACGACCTGAGCTCGCTGGCCGGGATCGCCGATCGGGTGGTGGTGCTCTACCGCGGCCGGGTGGTCGAGGACGGGCCGATCGCCCAGGTCTTCAACGAACCCCGGCATCCCTACACGGCATTGCTGATCGCCTCGGCGCCGAGTGTCCGGCGGGAGCACCGACTGCTCCCGGCACAACTGCGAACCCTGACGCCGGTCCGGGTCTCGGGCGGCTGTGTGTTCGCCGACCGGTGTCGCTTCGCCGATGCCGACTGCGATGTCCAGCCCGCGCTCGAACCGGTGGCCCCGGGCCGCTCGGTGTCCTGCCATCACCACTCAACGTGGCGGGAAAGCCTTACCGCCGAACACCTTTCTGGGAGAGCCTCATGACGATCGAATTCATCGGACTGGTCCACACCGCACCCGGCAGTGAGGGCGTCCCCGGCGCCGGCCCGGTGATCCAGCCGGAGTACCTGATCGAGCTGTCAAAGGCGCACGAGGCCTCGGGTTTCGACCGGGTCCTGGTGGCGCACTCCTCGGCCATGCCGGACGCGTTCACCGTGGCCAACCAGGTGCTCAACGCCACCGAGCGGCTCGGGGTGCTGCTGGCGCACCGGCCCGGCTTCCTGGCCCCCACGATCGCGGCGCGCACCTTCGCCACCATTGACGCATTCCATCCGGGGCGGATCGCGTTGCACGTGATCAGCGGCGGAGATGACGCCGACCAGGCCCGGGACGGAGACCTGAGCGACAAGCCGACCCGGTATCGCCGGACCGACGAGTTCCTCGACATCGTCCGGCAGGAATGGACCTCCGAGATTCCGTTCGACTACACCGGGGAGTTCTACCAGGTGCAGGGTGCCTGGTCGTCGGTGCGGCCGCCGGCCGGCCGGATCCCGATCTTCTTCGGCGGCGCCTCCGGCGATGCCAT
>Ga0307513_10001428_pt1 | contig 34325 bp, 23 predicted proteins | sample 15_EM_MG_FD_202174 | JGI IMG/M metagenome (GOLD analysis project Ga0307513, IMG submission 202174) | Populus trichocarpa ectomycorrhiza microbial communities from riparian zone in the Pacific Northwest, United States - 15_EM | ecosystem: Host-associated > Plants > Roots > Unclassified | place... | reverse complement strand
GTTGTTAAGGTACAAGAAACTACATGGAGCGCTAGCTATGGCAGAAACAAAACCATAAAACAATCCAACGGCCCGCTTCACCTCGTCATGGGACAAACAAATACCCCCCGCCCGTAGGAAAGAAATCCAACATGAAGACCGAAACCGTACTCCCAAGACCCTATGGTATGGGCCTAACCGCACACCAGCCACCAGCCTAAACTAATGGGGAGGAAAGCATAGGAAAGCCAAACACGAAGAAGCCCAACATAAAGACGTACAGGAGCAAAGAAACCCTTCAGCAGGCCCCCCAAAACAAAAGAAAAGAATCATACGGCCCGGGGCCGACGGAGCGGAGAGGATAAAACTACTGTTGCCGGGTGCCCTAACGGAAAAACGTACTGAACCCCAAACCCCAAGGGGCTACAGGGGCGAGCGGGTCGGGGACGGGCTGTCCCCAGTATTCGGCGAGCGGCAGACTTTAGGAACATCCAAGGAGGTAGTGTTATACCATGGAATACCGTAACCACCACAGGTTGCGACCGTAGAGTAAATCGCGGGAGAGGCAGAAGAAGGCGAGGGGAGCCACTCGGCGAGGAGAGCCACTCAGCAGAGGGGATGCCAGCCACAGCGGATAGACCCAGGGCCGACCGGACGATATTACCGCCTCTCTCACGTGGTCCCTTGTTACAGGAGAGAGAGCGTCACTACCGGAGAGGATCCCGGACGCGGGGGAGACCGCAGGCGAGGGAAGGATCAGGAAGCAGAGAGGTGCCAGCTAGATGTAGCAGTACGGTGCAAGCGGATCTAACGCGTGGGAAGCGGGAGAAGGAAGGCTCGCCAATAACCAAGAAGTACGAACACGGAGGACCACGACAGGGTCACGATTTTTCGACTGCCGACCGTACCGACCGAGCAACTCAGGAGAGAGTGCAATACCAGAAAGCAGGACCACCAGGGCAGCTACTTCACCGATAGCCCGAGGCTGCGACCGTGTGTTGACGATGGGAAGAGTGTTGCCGACCGTGCAAATCGCGAAGCGAGATGCGTCGCGAAGTGCGGGATAAGGGGGAGAAACATCGACGCGAGCATGCTCAACGAAGACAGAAACAAGAACCCCGTGGGAGGGGAGGCCAGAGACCCCAGAGAGAGGAAGGGGAGAGACAGGCGCGTAACCTTCCTAGGCAGAAGCCAGCAAGGGAGGTCAGAGGCGGAGGACACTCTCACGATCATTTCTCATGGTGTTGAGATTTCAATTGCTGGAGGTGGAGCGGACGAGAAAGATGAACGGAAATATGGGGCGAAGCCCCCTTATATAGAAGGAAATCCTAGCACAGCCTTTGCCGCCCAACTCATACCCCACTATGAGTCGCATATCCGCGTAACCAAGGAAACAATACAATTTGTCATAAACCTTACAAAGGAAATCCCTTATGGCAACCGTGTAACAAAAGAATGAACACCAAAGTTATCCCAACACGTATCACATCAGGGGTCCGTGACACTTGCTGATGGGCGTGACCTTGCGCTAAAAGCTGATTTGCAAAAAGGGCACTCATTCGGCAAATCTGACCGAAGCTGGTTCCCGTGAGTGCCAGTGGGTAACGGTGATCACGTCTATTTCCCGAGATGGTCGAGTACTACCTCCCATGATTTTAAACAAAGGGAAGGCGCACTATATGGGCTGGTATGCGAAGCTAAAAAAAAAAGAGTTGGGTAACTTCGGGGTCTCAGAAAATGGCTGGAGTAATGAAGCTCTTGGGTTAACGTGGCTAAGGGAAACTTTTGATGTAGAAACACGGGAGGGGTAGGCATTTATCTAAATTACATTAGTTCAATCGTTCAACATACTGATATTAAGTATCTAGTGCTGGAGGGGGGTATTGCTTGTTGATTCTGGATGGGCATCTCTTCCATTTTAATTGGCAAGTCTTCGATTCCTGCCTTAATGCGAAGATTATTCCTCTGTGCCTTCCTCCTCATTCCACTTACCTTGTTCAGCCGCTGGATTTAGGTTTATTTTGTCCACTACAGCGGCACTATAGTAATGGGCTAGATGATTGTATTAGCAAGGGGCATACGGGGATGAACAAGGGTGAACCTTTACTGCATGTATTACATCAACTATTCTAGAGGCTTCTACTTGTTAATCATAAGTGCTACAGAATACTGAAGGCCGCCCGGAGACTTACTTTTACTCCAAAGAATATCATGAGCGCATGGGAGACAGTGGGAATAATTCCCTTCAATCCCTGGCGGGTTTTGGGGGTGGTGAAGTCGAAGCAGGAGGCTCAGAATGTCTCACATCCTAAAGCCTCGGTTACAACAGCGTCTCCTATTCCTAAAACCCTAAGCGCAGTTAGTAGAGTTACCCAAACAGTATTTTCCCTTGTTACTCGCAAGAACCCCTCCACTCTCAAGCTCAAAGAACTCCTGTCTGCCCTGTCAGAAGGCTTTCAACAGACAATAGCGGACAAACTTGTTGAGGAGAAGGCCCACAGCCAGTATCGCCAACTGGTTGGAACAGAAAAACAAGGAAAGACCTCAGGCGGCCGGAAGCTCACAGAAGTCACATTAGCTACTTCGGAAACTGTAATTCAGTTACAGGATGTGAGTGAGCGCATTGATGCTGCTAAGGCAGCCCGGAAGGCGAACAAAGAATCACGCTCGCATGGAGGCAGTCAAACAACCAAAATGAAGCAGATGAAGGTGGCTGTAGCGGCATGTGGAAGCGGAGGAGAATTGGCGGATATGTTTCCTTCAATCGGCTTCAATGAGGCCCAGGCTCTGTTGGCGGAAATGGAAGCATCAGAGGTATCGGGGGATATATCTGGGGAGGCTAGTGGGGGGGCAGTGGAAGATACAATTCAGGAACGGGGCAAGCAGTGATTTGAAGGTTTCACCCACAATTATCAACATATAAAGACTTCATAATGCTTTTTCTGATTGGTGGGAATGGCTTTCAGTTCATAGAAAGCATTCAAGATTTTAATTCAATAGTTTATTGATTCAAGAAGGGGGTAGGACCCGCTCATGAAATGATCCAGATTGTGCCATCAAGGACGATCCGGATCCGTGTGATGAGCCATTGCCCCAGAAATTACGTTAATGTACAAAAGTATAGATAACCCTTAACCCAGTGGTCGGACACAGTCAGGGCAGTGTGTGTTGCATTCCACTCAGCATGGTGAATTGAATAGTATATGTCTCGAAGTATGCGCATGACTGTAGCACTCAGTAGCTAAAAATATGAAGGGACTTGCCCGGGAAACTTAAGTACAAAAGTATTGATACCCTTTCAAACAGTGGTGGGACAGCATTAGGATAGTGTGCGTTGAAATCCGCCACTTGAGCTGAATCGAATTGTGTATAGAGTTCGTTACAGGGCGGGGCGGGGCTGGTTTTCACTGGCCATGCCCCGCCCTTACAACTGGCTGGGGAGATTATTTTGGGGGTGATCCCCGCCCGGCGCACGTCCGGGGCGAGTCCCTGCTCATTCCCTGGATGGCGCCCCATTTCTCCCGACATGGTTAAACGGGGGCCGTCTGGGCAACGGGCGGGGCCGGGGGCAGGGGCAGGGAACCGTAAAATAACACGCCCCGCCCTGGGCCGTTCAGCAGGGCGGGGTGGGAAATTGGACCTGGGGCCCGCATTTCTTCTGGGGCCTCGGAGGCCCTGTAACGCACACTAATTGTGTAGCCTTTGAAGCGTCCACTTGTCAATAGCGCTCAGCAGGATCAAAAACTAAGGTATCTCCTTGGGCAGATGTCCGCACGAGTAGTGAAAGGTCTCATCAGAGTCCACTCGCCGCGTGGAATTAAATCATGTTACTTGGAAACCCTCGGCATGGCCAGTGAGGTCAGCTGGCAGAAAAAGGCAAAGATCTAACCGGGCAGATATCCGCTAAAGTCAGGAAGAGCCTGGATGGAATCTGCTCACATAGGTGTATTGCCTCGTGTCAACCTGGATGGCAGACCATGCCCCTTGTCAAAGCTTGATAATATTCAATTCCTCAACAGCTTGAATCATAAAGCCTGATGCAAGGTGTTCTTCGGGAGATTAGAGTGTGAAATGGACCAGCTGGGTGTACTGGGTGGACAGGATGCGGATTGGGTTGCACCGAACCGACTAGGATGCAACCATTCTGATGGGGCCCTGTGAGGGCGGGCTGGGCAGACAGCATGGTCAGGACGGATATCCTGCCTCCGGATAGAATGGCTATCTATCCAGAGCAATTGCGCTTTTTGCTCATGTGGGTAGTATATGCAGAAGGCTTAATTGATGAAGAGGAATATTTGCCCCATGTTGAAAACCCTCAATCATCCCCATGTCAGATACCACCAATATCCCAACTTTTGACGTTCTGGACTCACTGTATTCTCAATCTAAGTACCAGCCGTATAACAACTTGAAGAAATATTGCGAGCATGAACATGAGCCCTAATTACCCAGGATCACTGGTAACATTGGAATCATAAAGGACAAGTAATTCATTCCCTAGCCCGAAACTAGGCTTATATACAAAACTATCTTTGAACAAGGCGATCCATATGTAATCACAGCAGGAAATAGCAAGACATGTTGGCTAATACCACAAGTTGAACCGGCAGTACCCAAATATGTTGCATCACAGAATATCAGCGCAGATCATAACTGACCTTGTTCAAGTCGTTAGCGGAAGCGCTATTCGACAAGCGAGATTGATGGAGCTCAAACAACTGATAATGGTGCGATTGACATTATGCACAATGCTCCAACCCTGAGTTGTCTGGAGGAAAAGAGACAAGTGAACATAACCTCGATGGTATTGTCAGAAAGAAAGAGTCTGTCATTGGGGCCCTCGCCTTCGTTCATCAAATCTGATCACGAAACCAGAATATACTACTTGGACCTGTCCCTGCCTAGTGATATAACACAAAAGCAACAATCCACACAGTAAAAGAATTCGGCCAACTCAATTTACCATCAACTCTAACCCTTGACACCTTATTTCGGACTTTCCTCCCTGAGCAGCATTCTCAATACATCGGTCTTCTATGAGAGCATTTAGACTAGAAAAGCAGACAATCTTAACTATGCATGTAGAATATGGACCTGCCGCTCCCTTGTTATCAACGTGAATACCAATAACTATAAGGATCTGGAGGATGTATACTATGCATGGTGTGTGATAGTAGTAATGGAATGTTTTGAGGGCTGTGATGCCTGCTGTCTAGACCGTGGAGTCAAGATTGATTGTACACATGATAGGTAGAGCCTCTCACCGATCTTATTCAATTCCAATCAATTACTTTCATATATTCTCTAGGATATATTATTTTCATGCATTCCAATTAGAGGTCGTTACGGGGCCACCAGGGCCCTGAAACACTTGAGCCCTGGACGTTTTTCACTGCCCCGCCCGGCCCAACAGCTCAGGACGTGCTGTCTTTTTCGCAATTCCCAACCCCTTTCCCCCCTCTGGCCCTTGCCCCACCCATACCCCTGCCACGTCTCCTTTAAAAATAAGTTGTAACAAACGTGGCCTGTCCTGCGAATGAGTGCGGGTGGCCCCAGAATGCAAGCAGGGCATCAATTACCACAAAAGTGTCCCACCGACCGTATTTAAGCACCGGGTGTGGAGACTGAAATCCCACCCTGCCCTGTGCCGTAACCAATTCTAGTTTCCATGGGGTCGAATATTATATTGGCTCTTTTGTGAGAAATTGCTGTACTGTTGTCCACTGGGGTAGCACAAGTTTCACATGCATCTCAATGTATAATAATGTTTCTAATCATTGATATTTCTATTTACTATAAGTATATACTTTTGAGCTTGGCCCACCCTGCTTTGCACACTGTACCCCCAAAATGATATCCCCAAAATCATCTATACAAACTGTACACCTCTAGCCATACGCCCAAAGCCATTCGCCCAAAGTCCTTCGCGCAAAACCATACACCCATAACCATACGCCCAACAGATTGACCTAAAACCATAGCTTCTTGTACACCATGGTTGGCGCTCAGTTTAACCACCATCTGCCAGTTTAGAGTCCGTGATTTGGAGAACCTCACACCAGATTTAAATTGTGGCTAGTATTCAGGTAAATGGCTTGCAAGGCAGTTGAAACATGACACCTAACCACTAGTCTTAGAATGAAAGGGCCAAAGCTGAACACTTAAAGCCATAAGGCCAAAGCCATACACCCTGAATGAGATCACAAAATGATAAGCCGGAAACCATATCCTCAGAATCCTTAGAATCATGATAGTCAAACTATACAACTATACCCTTAGAGTTATGTATTTTGAATTATACACTTGAAGGTACTTAGTAACATAATTAAATTGTATGCTAAGAATTATATACTGAGAGTGAGTTCCAAGCTCTATTTATCTGAAACTAGAAGCCCGAATCATAATCATAGTATGAGCACTATATTGAAATCTATTCTTTTGTGATAGTTGCCCAATTTCTATATCAAATATCCTCATAGTGCAGTTATCATCCTAGAGATATCAAATAATCAAGAGGCGTTTAGCCCCCCAATTCCGATCCTGAAATCGTCATTTCAAATCAGAATTGAGAGGCCCAATCTCACCTAGATTTGAACCTACAAATTGCTTAGTCACAGAATATCACTTATAGCAATAAGGGGGCTTTGCACATGAGCAAGAGTGGGGGATGAGAGGTCGCGGGGCCATTTAGGCAATCGGCGGGAAAGCAAAATATCGGCTCAGTCCATTGCATGGCAAGGGCGCTGTGTCATACAGTGTGGTGAGGAGAGGCCAAGAGTTGACCCCAGAGCTAGCCTCGCTTACAACTTCTCTATGCTATCACCGTAATTCTCCCCTTTAAGTACACCCCACCCAGTATATAACTCATGTTAGTAGACTCAGAGCTGTTAGAGGGTGAAGGGGATTATGGCTTATCTTTCCTTTTCCATAATAGCCTATGATTAGGGCCATAGGAGCAGCCTCACAATGGACCCCTATTCGTGCAGCGACACTACCTTTTAGCCTGGGCAATAAAATAAAACTTAAATATTCTGTGCCATCTACCTGTAAATCTCTCTGCTCGGATTCTGCATTTCAAATCTTTCACGTTAGTGCTCCACTAACTACCTATTACTCTCAAAGCCCCTGCACACCAACCAACAACCTATTTGTATGTACTGACAAAAAATGTTAAAATTATAGGTAATGATGCAACTTACTTGTCAATTGTCTTTACTGAGTATGTGAGGGTATGTGGCAACTCAGAAGGGAACAGGCTGTATATATAATGGTGGCTAATTTTGCATGACCCACAGGCCAAGGCTGGTATTTGGCTGTACTGCCAAATACAACTCACATGATGCTCACCTGGATCAGTAACTCTTTACCACATGAGTGTATTACTACTATTCAGGCTCAAAGAAGAAACAGTCAGAGATGTTTTGGGGTATCATATATTGGTCAAACAAATAGGTAGAATGGAGTTACCCGTGTGGTGACTGGTATATCAAGAAGGCAGCCAAACTCTAGCCTTGTTGGTCTACATTACGTGGGTATGATGGCAATTATGGCGGTGAACAAACAGAGCATAGACGCTAACCTTTGGTGAAGGAACAACGTCAATCTGACTCTTCGTGCTGAGGCTGCAGCACAGAATTCTCTGCATGGTTGAAATGGCTTGGGGGACTATTAGAGCAAGTTTGACAGACTGACCCTTGATACCCACTTTGCTTCTGAATGTCCAAAGGGTAGGAATATAAACTCAGGGCCATGTCAGGATTTTGTAAAAGGGATAACAAAACCTAGAGGATGTTACCTGCAAGCTTTGGAGAACGGATTGAAATTGTTCGTGAGAAGTTATTAAAAGACATATTCCCGGTACTAGCTGTAGAAGGAAGAGTGAAATTGTAACAGTGGAAGGGAAATTAGTGAAGAGAATTACGGCGGATTTCCGATGGAGGATAGGTGACTCTTGGACAAAAGTAAGACATACTGAAGAAAGTGGAGAAAGAAAGAATGCTGTTGGTAGTCCTAGAGTGTTAAAGGCAATCAAATGATGAAGGCACTGACAGTCACTGACCTACTGTTTGATGACCTTCCCTATTGAACCTGATAAAAGTGAATAGGGTGTGGAGGGGGTGGCACTAGTTCGAGGAAGGGGTGCAAACAAAAATGAAAATGTAGGAAAAAACAGATGAAGGGAAGTGCTCTGTTGGCTGTTGCTGTTGTCAGAGGTTGTGATAGTGGGAGGTTGTCATGGTGAAAAGTTGTGACTAGTATGGGGAAGGAAGCCCACAAATGTTGTGGTATTCTAAGCACTAGCTAGGAGGTATTTCCTATCACCCTTCCTCGGATAAGCTATTGGGGTGAGTGCTGGGATTGAATTGGGCTTTGGGGGCAGAAGGTGTGTTGCGTGGACCCCGGAATTCACTTGCAGTTGGGTACCTCAACTCGACACAAACACCCCGCCATCCACGCTCACGGTGCTCAGTTTCCCACTCTCCCGTTTGTACTATCATAGCTATGATGGTATCAATCCTCTTCCCCCCCCCCCTTCACCACTCTACTTGAGCAAGAAAGAAAACCAAATGAAAAATTCACTCCGCCCTCTTACACTCCGACGCCCTACTTCTAGTAATCCTCCTATTAACCTGTACCAACACATACGTCTACCGGACAGTCCCGGGAATGGTTGATTGGAGGAAGGATAAGAATGTGTTAGTTCGATTCTCCCTTCCGTTTCTCTTCTCCTCCTCCTGCTCGTCCATCTGACCTGGTTTGCCTACTACACCTTCCTTGGGATATTCTGGAAATTCGGGCCTATCAGGAAGCAACTGTAGCCGTACGTTAGTATTTGCTGTGTGATTAGGGCTGTGCGTGGATTTATTCCTGTTTTGCTGTGTCAATGGGGATGGGCAAATAGGACTAATTGGGAGGGGGATGGTGCTTCTAGGTTGTTAATTCGTTTCTTAAGAGCGCGAGCAGGATTATTTTATTTAGTGAAATAAATAAGATACGGGGCGCGCTACAGCATCCGGGGGGGGTTTCTTTTGGCGGTTTGATTCATTGGGGGAGGAGGGCACGGTTGGAGTTACAGGTGTGGTAGTTCCGAATAATGAAGGTCGAGGGTTGCAAAATGGGAACGTGAGCCTAAGGTTCGTGAATCTATTTCGACTTGCACGGATTATTCAACACTGCCCCAAGAGGGAAAAATTGTAGGACCTCCTAACCAACTATACTCTATTATCAAGTTACATGATTATATACAGCGCTCTCAAACATCCATCACACAATCAGTGTGGCCCAACAAACAAACTCAAAAGTGTAACCTTCATCCGCACACATAACCCTGACCCTCTTGCTACCAATGATCCTCTCCAGCTTATAGCATCCCACTTGGAGAATATCACACCCACACCGGGCTGCTGTGTAACCCTCCCCTCGCCGATGCTCAACCCAATAAAGCCCCCCGCGATCTCGCGGTAGAAAAGACAGTTATCCGGCAGGGTGTAGGTGTAGAATACCACCTTGTGGCTCCGCGGATGTCGTAGCGGCGGAAGTGGTGCGATCGCCTAAGGTAAAGAAGAACCGAGTGACGGCCTGTGAAAAGATGTGACGGTTCGCGCGCGACGGAGGAGACTGGCATTTCTTCCCAGATGGCACAGACAGAGATAGGGGTGTCTGGAGGTCGTTCCGCAGTTGGGCAAGTCAAAGTAACACGGTATGAAGATTAATACACTTGTGGGGGTGTTTTGGGGGAGTAAGGGTGGCCCTGCTTTTGTGAAATCGTCTAAGCGGCCTCTAGGGCTACGACTAAGGTTGGCATCTATCCCCGTGAATGGCTGTAATATAGTAGTCAGTAAGAGTAACTGTTGGGTTACAAGCTGGAGGGGGCATTGCCTGTCGAACTTGAACCCCCAAATCAATCAGGGACCCTACATACTCTTCTTGCGTCTTCACTTTCCCGGCAGCATTTAACATGCTCTGATTAAACAACTTCATCATCTCCGGTGTCGCGACTCCGCCGAGCACCAGCGTCTGTCTGAAGTATTTTGCATTAGTGTCTAAATACAAGTTCTCCACGCAGCCAAGGTGACAACCATGCAGGTCCTTGGGTATCAAATTGTGGTGTTTGAAGATATGCTCTAGGTGATCCCAATTTTGCATAAGCAATGCATCGCGTCGGCTTGATCCACCATCAATTCTATTCTGGAGAGGAAATCGTAGTTCCGCTTTGTTTTCGCACTCATCACCAAAGTCATACGCAACACAAGCCATGAAGCAGGGATTATCATGTCCGACTTGTAGAATTGCCTAAAGTACTTGAGAGTTTTCCGAGTTAATTTGTAGCCAACCTGAAGAGGTATTGGTAGTTTCCACCAAAGAGAGCACGCAAGCCTTCGGGCTTGTTGGGGCTAATTTGCTCGGCATCCGGGGGTCTTTAGTGTTATTAATCACCGGCGCCCTGCTTACACGATCCTTAGAGTCTTAGAAGATGCGAGAACAACACCGGAGGATTCACCGGACCCAGGTATTCGGTGAAGGATGCGAAGTGAGGGGAAAGCGGGGTAGGAAAAGAGGCGCAAGAGGGGTAAGAGGGGTACCCAAGCGGGGTAAAGCAATTGGGTGATAAAGTGGGAAAATAGGGCGACTTGGTTCTAGAGACTTCCGGAAGAGCAGGAAAAGATTCATGTATTTAAAGGGTCGATAACGGCCTCAATTGTAACTCGGTAGGTCATAACAATACAAGCCCGTCCCTGATATCCTTTGCCCAGTGAAACTCTACTTTGTCCTTCTTCCATCAGTCTTCCTCCGATCGAGTGCTTATAATATTATTTAGTATGTATCTTGCAAGCATTTTTTGTTTTCCTAGGATAGTTAGCAACGCAACGAGTTAGGTATTCGAGGGAGGATGAAATTGTTGCTCTGGTTGTAGTATGTCGACTAGTGTATTTATTACTTCCACGCAAGCGTGTCGTCTTGGTAGTATTAAAAGGATTTTGGGCCTTGTGAAGCCTTGATCTCTCAGCTTTATTTTCTCCTCCGTAGCCTGTAGTATCGGAGGGTGGGATTTCGGCTGCTTCGATAGGTAAGAGTTGTTCCACTAGTAGCTCATGTTAGAGATTAAAAGGCCAAGCTTGTGAAGTGGGCACTTACAAGGTTGTAAAGGCGAAAAACAAGTGAAAGAACATAAAGGAGGCTAGATCTGGCCTTCACAGTGTGAAAGCCATACATCATTCCTGATCAGCACACTGCCACGGAATGGCCTCTCAAAGATGGAGACACAGGTTCTTACACTCATAGAAGTATAGAAAGAGAATGTTGAAGAGCGTCAAAACGGCAGTTGCAAAGGTGTTCTAAATCAATGTGCTGATGGTAGAGCTGCCCTCTAAAACAGGGTTCTCAAGCGCCCAGTCCAGTCAGGCTTGGGTTTAGGGCGGCCGGTCTGGGGTTTTTTTCCGGCCAGCCGGGCCGGAGTGTGGGCTATAGTCCGGCCTTCAGGGCCTATCTGACCTGGCCTGGCTGGACTGCAGATATCGGTACGCTTTCGAGTGATAAAATGTGATTGCATTAAGATAAGGAGATGAAATGCCAAGAGTTACGGCGGCAAAGGAGCGGATCAACGCGCAACCGAGGAGGAAACTTTCTTTCCATTCACCCTTGCTCTCATGATCGTGCTCATGGCTAACTAATGTGAGAACAGTGCTCCCCCACCATCCCCACTGGTATGAAAACCAAAAATAAAGTAAAAATGTAAATACATGGTAGAATACCGATTAGATATTAATATCTGACCTGGGGAAATTTCCCTGTGGTGTTGGAAGGGCATGGTGATAAGGCGAGTTCCGTTCCGGTCCATCATGCGTGAATGGTTAAGGGCCTCTTTGGTGACCGTTTCTACTGTGAAAATGGCCTTCTCTCCGCTTTGAAATGGAAGGGAAAGGGCAATTTGTATGGGGGAACAGAACAGAACCGTTACATCCAAACAGGCCCAAATTTTGTCAAGGTGCTATAGCAAAAGATCGCGTGATAAGAGAAAGCCAGCAACTACCTCCTCTCTGTCTACACGGATGTCTAAAACCTATGAGAATATTATTAAGCTTAAATGGTGTGGCTCAAGCCTGAAAACCTAACAGATATCTGCGGGCATTTTCAGATATTTGCGGCATCTTCAGATATCTGCGGGCATCATCAGATATCACCCACACATCAAACAAATATTGACTTATCACATGGAATATACCGAAAGCCTGCCGCTGCCGCCAGGCACACAGGAAGCCTGGCCTACGAAGCCCAGGTCTGTCTCACACTGGCCTGGCCTGGGCGGACTGGGAGCCGGCCGGTTATCTGCAGGTCAACCTGGGCCCTTGCGAACACTGGTCAAGCGTGCATCACTTCCTGTATGTCTTTCTGTTGGATCTGATTGTCCAAAATGCTCCTGTTTTCTGTCCCAATTGAAGTTCAGGGATGATGATTATCATGTCTCCTCTTCTCCTTTGGTCTAATTGCTGGTGTTTATGTGATCTGTTTGAAACCATTGTTGAAGGGGGGGTTCATCAGCGGTTGATAGGTGGTGGATAATTAGTGATGGGCACGATCATGATCGAGCAGATCATGGGGGCCATGCTCGATCATGATCTGATCGAGGGGACCCTATGATCGAATGATCGATGAAGCTGGGGAGCCCTGATCGAGTGATCGATCATGGTCACTGCTCGAGCATCATCGATTACGGTCGATTATTGTCGACCATACTCGAGTATGATCGATTTTGTGCCCATCAGGGATTAAATATTCATTCAATATGGATTTTGAGTATTTTCACTCGTGTTATAACAAGAATAGAAGAGCCATACCCTATCGTCCATTTATGTATCACGGGAATTTGTGGCTGATCCAGAGTGTGTAGAAGCCCGGATAGGTTTCGACTCCCTACTTATTGTTGAATAAATTTATTGAAAGTCATTGGCGGTATTGACTAGTTGCCATAGACTCGAAACGATAGGCGTGGTGACCTTATTATAAAGTCAGCAGTCATGATAGTTTGTTGTTCGATAATTTGTTGAGGAGCTAACAAGGTAAAGCCCGGCCAAAAGAATTGGTATCTAGTTTGCCAGTAAACTCCCTTTATATAAGTTCATCGCATCATCCAATCACTAAGATTAGTAGAGTGATCGGTCATGAGCCAAGATGCCCGTGTAAAGTTATACTCGATAATGGTTGAGCATGATCGAGCAGTACTCATGATCGAGCAGACTACTGATCGAGCAAAACTCGATCATGATCTGATCGTGCCCATCACTATGGATAATCCCGGACACACAAGTCCTTGTTGCCACTTGCGTGCACCACCAATCCGGGGAGTCATTGTGGCTTCCATGGATCTTTACAGGCAATGGTAAATTCCTAGCAAACTCACCCTCTAAATTCTGAATCTCATTGCTAGTAAACTTGAATTCAATGTCCTTTCCACAGCCAAATGAGGTCCCATCTCCCTCAACACACCCAGACTGTGCAATTATGTCGGTCTGTCAACCATGGATCTGGCTTGGCCAATTTGAGCATTCATCCTACTCCTGGCGATTACCATCGATGGAATCAGCATAATATTCGTCCAGCCTGAGCCACTACCAATAGTCCAGGTGCTGAAAAGTCCTTGGGGTGCTCTTTTTGGAGCATGAGAGACTTACTGGTGAGGGGGCTATCATGTGCTGGCTACTTTGAGATTGCTGTAAGCCAGTTCGTCACGTGAAGCCAGTTGTAGGAATCAATATTAAGGATTTTGAATCATTAAGAAAAAACAGTTTAAGATTTTTTAAAAAAAAGGGGTCAGGGGAGAAAGTATTGATAATATTAAAAGAGAAGATGAAGTTAATAACAATTGAAGGGTGAAGCCATCAGATTCCTTGGAGCTTCACTCAAGGCGACATTCAGACAATCTATAAGAATTGAATAATCCTTCATCTATCTAGTTTGGTCTTGAGCCACTGAGTCAAAGATTAGTTGAATTTTCTCGCTTATTTCAAATTTGCCATTAAAGGAAATTATCCTCCAAGAATCTTCGTTGGTAATAAATCCATAAACTATTCCGCCAGCATTAGAATATCTCATGTCTTTCATAGTAGCGAGGAAGCACTCATTCAACCCCTCCCCCTGTAAGACCTTCTTTACCTCGACCATAGTGACATAATTATTTTTCCAAAGGGAAATACACTTGCAAACAACAAAGTCTTCCATGGCAAGGGTACAGGGCCCCATTGTATTAATTTCCTTTTCCAGGCACAAGTGGCGCTTTGTGCTTGTTTTCAGTTTAAAGAGGGCAAGGAAAGGCTAAATTGTAAATGCCATAATATCTTTAATATTGAAGTCCTTGCAGGCCTTTGGGGGATAACCGGCCACATTTAGATAATTGAGAATGCCCTCGTAGACCTTATTTTTGATCTCCAATATGGTATCCTTTTGTAACAAGACTGATCGTCCTGCGATCATCTTGTTGATTAGGACTCCAATGGCAGTCAATGTAACATCCAATTTTACTTCAGATTCGTCAATGCTTATTTTGTAGTAGGGCTTTTGCCCTTTAGGCTTGTGTCTTCCTAGACCGGTCTTCCACTTGGGGGATTCTTGCTTCCCCACACCTCAACTTAAGTTCTCCGTAATATTCATATCAACTTGGGATTCCTTCACAATTTTTTGTCAGAGCTTTCATAGCTTTGGGCTTATGGAAGTGCTGGGCTCTAGCATGTCGTCGGTCTCATGGGTCTGTACGTCTGGAACAGTCTTTCTCTGTAGATTCTATTAGCTATTCTGTTCCCTGTTGTTATCTAATTGGGTGTTTTTCAAACTGGAGTGTACACGTATGATACATCAATCAGCTCACTAGCACCTCAGTTTAGGCCTTAATGGAGCATGAATTATTCTGATAAAGGATGCTTGAATATACCAAATCTCACTGGCCAGTTGCTAGGAAATAACACCTCTTATGAGAATTATTATGCCAAACATACCTTACTCTCAGAGTTCTCCTTCAGTTCCTTCTCCTGTTATAGCTTTGTTTGCTTCTCCTGACTCTCCTTCTTCGTCTTTTCTGCTGGCCTCAACTGCGGCTGTGATTCTGTAACCCTGCAAGGTAAATCAGGCCTTGATGCAGGAGTCGAGTCCTTCCCTTCAGCAGGGATTTTATCTTCCCCAATACTAGCCTCTTGGACATACTATCTGGATAGTAGTTAGCCCCCCTAACTGTTCCAGACAGTGTACGAAACTCATGTTAGTTAAACTTCCTATACTCTTATGAGAAGCGAGAACATTGCCAACCTTCTGTTTCCCTAACTTCCGTATGATAGTAGCCTCCGGCTCAGCCTGGTAGTCACCACCTATGCCCAGCGGATCAGGCCCCTGTTTCGCTCCACAACCTTTTTTTTCTTTTTGACATAATATAACAATCCAATTGTTTTCTTGTTATTTTGCAACCGTGAACGATCTTACTTACGCACGTCTTGGTTTATTCTTCTATCTCTTTCAGATAGTATTGAACCATTATGTCTTCTTGAAGTTCCAGTATTTCTTCAAATAGTACAGAACTGTCTTATTGTGCTATACAACAACCTTAATAGTGTCATATTATTGACGCGCCTCTTCAGACTGTTGCAACAGTCACAGGCACCGAGAGTTAGTCTGTAGAGTATTAGTAAAATGTAATAGAGTAAAGATAAAGTGAACCATATAGCAATATCTTAGAATAGCAAATTACCTAGATGGTTCTGTGCAGATCCTATATCTTGTTCGGAATCAGCTCCTTATATAGGCATCTGCTCCCAACCCGAACCCTGGCGACTCATCAACTTGTGTAACATAACCTTCATAACTCATAGTGGGTCATAGTCAGAAATCCATCAGCTGACTAGCCTGAGGGAATAGCGCAACATGCTTTAACCAATCAAAACTCATAAATCAAGTTATGTGGTTGAATGAGTCACATGCGTAAAACCCATGACTCATAATCTCAGTCATGTGTGAAATGCATTACATCATATGACATCACAATCATGAGTCATGAAACCATTAACCTAGTCATATCATACCGCATGGACAGGGTATAGGGGGAATTGGGCTAACATGAAAGATCGGCGTGTGTTGCAATATTAAGGCCAAGTGAATATAAAAAAGATATCAAGCGACACTAAGGTGCCTCATTAATTGTGGTTAATTTCCTGTATTTGTCATAACCTGATTGCTCATTGGTTCAAAATTCAATTTACTGCTCCAAGATCTCCAGTTTTGGTAGTTGTTCCTACAAGAAGGTTGGGTGACTCCTTCACTGGGCTGAGTTTCCACAAAGCCATGTTGGTGGCAACTCGCTTTTCTATCTACTTTGGTAATAGCGCCATTCCGAATATAACCAGTCAATGCAGCACCCTGCCATTCATAGATATTTGCGAAAGCCGTCAGGCTGCTGGCTGCTTCCACCCCCATTAGAACAATAAATGCTACACGATGGGTGTACTTTTAGATCATCTTAAAGTCAATCAATGTCGCCAGCTTATGCATATATCCAATATCTAGTTCTTGTGTTCGCGTCTTTGACAGTTGCATATTTATTCGGGCGCCCCATGATAGCGCTCCGAAAGGTTTTGCTTCTGGAAGTAAGGTTTCTAGCCGAGTGATCACATATTTCAAATGTTGAAACACTGGAAGTCACGTGTATCATCCCTAACCTTAATCTGTAGAAATGACTTTCTACGGATTAAGGTTAGGGCTAAAAACCTGAGGCCTGCAGGTCACTCAGGCTGGGCCCGGCTTTTTGGTTGCAAAGCCGGTTTCCCATAGTCCGGCCCGGCCGTCTCTGAAAAAGCCTGGGTCAGTCCGGCCGTACCCAAAGCCGGACGGACTGGCCGGTTGGGAACACTGAATGCATCCTCCGTAACTCTTTAGCATTGCCTAGTGTTCGTTCGCCATATAAAACATCCACATAATTGAAGCAAGCTACTCTATTGACTTCTGTAGCCGCGTCAGCTCTTCAGCGACTAGCTTCTTCTTCAAATTCAAGTCTTTTAGGCCTTAAACCCTTCTTCCACCTGTGGTTTGCTCCGAGCCTCCAGGAATAGATAATTAGGCATGCCCAAATAGTCTAGATTTAGGCAGCTTAGTATCCTTCCATTCACCTTGTGAAGGGGAAGATAAGGAAGCCAATCTAGATGGTGAGCGACTAGTAAAATGTGATTCAAATGGGTCGGATATATCCTCGGTCTCTGTACCTAAGTCAATTGCCTCTTCTCCGCGCTCTTCCTCTTCCTCCGACTCATTTGCTAAATCTTCACCGTCTTCCAAGATGATCCCATCCTCTTCGATTGGTGTGTGATCAAGTTTGCCGCATTTAGGATTGCGTTGGTTAGACTTATCGCTCGTTACCAAAGATTGGAGCAGGAGGTTGTAAGGTTTTGCGGCTACTATGTCATCTTCCGATTGCGATTCGGGTTTATCGCCCCGAATATCTTAAGATGGTACAGTAGTTATGTCACTATTGTTTGTCTTCAAGTTCCTCCTCATCATATACTTCATAGCATATCCGGTATTATAACTAATTCCTATATAACAATGGTTTGAGTTTTATTTTTCCTTTAAATTGACTTTCGTTCAGAAAATTCATGCGATTTTTCATAGGATCATTTCTGATTGCCATATTTGTGAAATCTAACCCCGGGGTATGAATCATAAATTATCAATGGCAAGGCCAGGCAGAGGGCCAAGCCTATGTAATATTTTATAAAGTTTAAGGGAAAAGTGGACTGCAGATGCAAAGTAGTTAACAATTTGGATAAGTGGAAGAAAGTAGAACAACACAGAATTTGCCCAGAACGGGAAACCAAGTAATTTTATATGACGGTGTTAAGAAATGCTAAGCGGTAGCCTTTTCATCTCAGAGATACCCAGGGATCCCAATAGCCCGGGTGGGTCGGGTCTTTGGGGCGGGACCATGCTCGTCAGTCATGATGGATGTCAATGACTGGTGCCAGCCCAGTCTTTATAAAATATTTCCTATTCATGAAAAATCACTCACGTAGGTCACTGGAAGAGGTTGATACTTGTGAACCTATTTTCTATTGTGAATCACCGGCGCTTGGATTGATAGCATAAAGGACAAACACGAATAATGTGGAAAACAGAGAACGATGTAGGAGCTGAGTGTGTATAGAAGCAGTGTAAGAAGAGAAGGGAAGGGAAGAAGAAGCAGTAGGAATGGAAGCGGGATGAAATGCAGGAAATGGAGAGAATGGACATGAAGCAGTCAGGGGAGGTTGCAGAGAGGGAGAAAGGATACAGTGAATGTTATTGTAGGAAAAGATTGTCTAGGAAAGGTAGAAGTTAGAAGGGAGAGGTTTTCTGAGTTATGTATTTACGGACATCAGTTTGCCCCTCGATTGCGATGAAAGAATCAAGATCAAGACTTGCTCCTCTATAATCTCTCCCCTTCAACACAGATAACCTTCGTGCTATCCACCACACACTACAAGAGTAAGGGCCCGTTTACAAATAGACGGCCGTCAAGCAACCGGAGACGCTGCCGACCGTCAAGGGAGGCTAAAGGGTCGAAGAGGGGTAGGGAAAATTGATCGGTGTGTGTTTACCTAATACGATGCATAGTAGTGTGAAACGTGAGATCCCCAAACGTGATGTGTGCAACCAGGTAACTTTCAATTCAGACAGTACTCAACAACCGAGATATCGGACTGACAAACAATTCGCTCTTACAATCAAATGATCTGAATTTTGTTATTGAACTTGCCCTGAATTATGACAAAAGGAATTGCTAAATGTTCAATGAAAACAGAGCTTATAGATAGCTGCTCTTGGATTTGCAGGCATGGAAGTTTGGTAGCATTTAGGGGGCACCAGTAGACGGTGATTGCAATCCGACCGCATGAGCCGGGTCCTGTTTGGACCGTCTAACACCCAGAATATTAACTGGTTGAAAACAGGGTAAACCATTTTGCCACGTCTATCAGTATATGATGCTGGTTGAGACACCAGTGTCTAGTTTGCTCACCAAAATCTCAAAACACAATGGATCCGTAAACGGACCCTAAGAGAGAAAAAATGAAAGAAAATAAGTGTTGAATTTCTGCATTTTCCCCTAATACATGAACTGGGTAAGTCTGTTTGCAAGATCTACTTTCGCATTCCCAGCTCACACTTTCTATCCAGAATTCTGATCAAAGTATCAATCACTCCGCTAGCCGGATATCCAATGGTTTGATCTTCTGCAATTGATTTTGCATCCGATGAGAAGGCAACGGCCCTATCTGAAAGAACTCATTGATACTTCTCTGTTTCCGCTGGGGTTAGAACATAGATGTAGTATGAATCAAGAACTCTTACCGCCATCTTGCCCAATCTCCAAGTCTCCTGGTTCAGGGGGTCACCCTCCCTGAGCTTACCTGACGAGCAGTACTCGTTACAGGCAAGAAGCATTCGAAAACAGGGATAAGGCAGGGGTTCGCGAAATATATGGTAAAAAATCCGTGCATATCCGAGCGCCAATATAAACTCGCGGTTCGTATTTTCGAATACTTCTTGCCTGGGACAAGTACCACTTTCCATTCGACCCACAAGGATTGTAAAGCTTAAGTCCGGTATTCTGGTCATTGAAGAGTTCAATCCAGACACTGTACAAACTGCCGGTGATCTTTGAGACATCATTGTATGTAAATTCATGGACATTATTCCAGTCATTATCCTCTTTACCTAGGAGGTGGTAAATTAGCACTCATTGAGCGTGGACCAGGGACTTCTGATCCATGCTTCCAAATATTTTTAAAATTCTTGCGGTACTGACGACATGGTCACACCCGGCAGGATCACGACCTGCAACCTCCAACAAGTTCTTCCGCTATTTCAGTGATGAGGGTAATTTTACAGTCTGAGTCTCCCGAGGACAGGGGGAATAAAATTCGCGCATTGCAAGGCAGGCCTCAGGGTGGGAGAATGTGCAAAGTGAATGACAGTTTCTATTGAACCAAGTAGGGAAGTCATTTTCTCTAGAGTACACAGGAGCTGGAAGGGGTTACCAGTCTCATGATCAAGTAAATAGTCAAAGTTTGATCAAAAGGTTCAATAGAGAATATAACATATTCCACCACAACAAGGCAAAACAAAGAGAGACCTGAAACATGAGTTGAAGACCAGAGTAATCTTTGTCAAACAGGTTTATGCTGTGTGCTAGTATCTGGGGCCAGTTGTTTTATGCCATTGAGGATTTTAACCAGCTGTTAAGCATGTTAATATGTATAGAAAGAGCATTCCATGAAGTTTTGAGGCTAAGGCCAGACAAGTGCTCCCCTCTCACCGCTTAAGTATGATTTGTGCAATCTCGTTGAAAGTGGATGATTGACGATATACGTCTTCCCATTCTTCATACATCAATGGACTGCTGGCATTATGACATAGCTTCTCATATATGGACACCATTGCCATGTGAAAATGGCAAAGACTGACCATATGTTTGGATCAATGGCCCAAGGGGTACTTCTTGAACACTTCCAAGAACAGTCCAAGTCGTCCTAACCAATTGGCTATTCGGTTCCTCTGCTTTTTCCCTGAATACTAGTAGGTGTCTTCAAAGATATTATTTTTTAAGGATTGTCCAACATCAACCCCCATGTCAAGTGATACAGGCAGGAGTACCTCAGATCTCATCCACATCTGCAGCTTATCCATATTTGATTGCTCTTGGAGGGTGCCCCAAATATCTTTGAGGTCGGAAATCAGACCATCTGCAACATTCATGTTCTTCACAACTATCAGGCGGGCTTGGTTTGTCCCTCAGTTGAATGGGAAACCAAGGGCGACCAGCTGGGATTTCGCTTGAGAAACTGAGCGGTGGGGGAGTGCGTTCCAGATGTAGCAGGTGTAAAGATTTATGATATGGGCATCAACACAGCCAAATTAAGGCTTGCAAAAGTCCAAATAGAAGTTTGTATAAAGCACTGTGAGATGAGTACAAGTAGACAAAGCTAATGAGAACAGCCAGATGGTGTAGATCAAGTACCGTGGTCATTACTTTTGCTGTAACCTGATATCGGGTTAGTCCATTAGATATCAAGTTGGCTAACTATATGTGTTAGGCTGGTGGAACAAGACCTTACGGAGGGTTAACAACTTGATTTCAACTGAGAATCTGATAGCCGATTGGCAGTGAGCAATGGTTGGAAGGATGAGGGAAGAGGCAGCAAGAACCAGAGTCAAGAGGGTAGATAGTAAGGTAACAATGCTATTCTTGAGCAGTTATGGAAGTCGCAATGACAGTGGTCTCCTTTGTAGGGGCATCTTGTGTTTCTACACTAAGAGGTAGGAATGTACTAGTAGTTCAGATTGTACGGAACAGGCTTTCTTGGGTTGAAGAGTACTATCTCGTCAAAGAGTAAAAAGGGTAGACAGTCTTGATTGTTAAACTCTCACCATAGTACTATGTCTGGCGACCCATCACTGAGACTATCACCATAGTCTCCACGTTCTTAGAGTGTAGGCTCTCATAAAGGAGCCGTGTATATAAAGAGAAAAAGAGTAATGGTATTGCAACTTAAGTATAGAAAAGTACTTAGATGGTTGGGTGAAGATCATATCTCTTGGTTGGAAGCAAGCCCCTTACATAGGCATCTTCCCACCACCACAACCCTGGTGACTCATCATCTCGTGTCACTCGTCACCTATGACTCATAGTGAGTCATATTATGACATGTATCAGCTGACTCTCCTGAGTCAACTATGGACCATCTTTTGTTCAATCAAAACTCATCAAACATGGCACATGGACAAACAAGTCACATGTGTAAAACCCATCACTTATAACCTGAGTCATGTGCAAGAATCATTAAATCGTATGACCTCACAATCGTGAGTCATCAAACAATCAACCAATGATAATATAACCATGACTCACAAGTGTACAGTGATGTGAGAACTATAAGTCAAGTGACATCATAGCATGAAATCAATATACCTTTTGATTAATAGGTATTAATCATGTAAAATCTGCCTTGCTTAATCATGATTTGTGACAGGTAATTTCAATTGTACTAAGGCAAGATGCCAAGGATAAGGGATGGGGGAGAAAAAGACAGGCAGGTGGATCATGGTACTCGCAACGTGGGAATCAATAAAGGACGAGAGGAAAGAGTGGCAGGAAGGCAAACAAAGCGCAAAGTTGCATAAACCGTATGCTAAAATGTCTGTTTATGCCATTATGTAACACAGATCCTAGTACCATTTTGGCAGTATCAAGAAGGCGCTTGAATGGAGATTCTTCATTTTCCTGGCATTGACAATAGAGCAAATCTTGTTCCTCAATGCGAAGTGTGATACCAATCGGCCTGCAGATTTGATGAGTTGATTTCTCTGTTTTATTTGTTTAATTGTGTTGAATTGAGGCTGTATAATACGGGAAGTTTATATAAAAGGGATATTCCATTATTCTCCAACCTTTTGCTACCTAACTAACTAATAAATTGCTGGGGGCAGTAGTGTTGTAGAATCTAACGATGGTATCTATCATACTTGAACCAACAGGCTGGCAGGATTACTTAGTAACTTGCCCAACCTCAGCTTTACTCATGACTCTGATTCCCATCGTGGAGGCGTCATTATTGCAATTATCTCAAGAACCTGTATCAATGAGAATTTCAACCTACAAGAGCCATCTGACCACCCTGCAAAAGGAGCCAAACAGTCAATGCTCCTAGGGTGGGTTGGTGATAGGCACAGTAAATGGTGAAAGTTGAGTTGAATTCTTCGCTAAGTTGGACATTGAGGAATAATATGATATCATACTATATCACTCGGCAGACAAATCATGGAGGTACGAAGGTATTGAGGAAACATGGTGACTGGCGAACTCTAGAAAATCTGCCTGTCATTATTATCTGTGATTGCGTCATTATCTCCAATAGCACCGATTCCAACAATATAGGTTGCTTTGCCCCACCAGTTTCCCCACCTTAAAAGTTGCCACGCAGGTTTCCCATGACACAAGAACCAAAACCTTGAGAACCACTTCTACTTCACCACCATTTCCTAAACTACCCAGTGATATTCAGCATCCCCTATCTCATCTTAGTGTAGCCCATAATAGACTAGAATATAACGTATAATACCCAGTACAGGGAGTGTAGCAGTCAACACCCTAAGTAACTGAAGCCCTACAACAATCAATATGCGAACACAATGCACAATGGTGTAGTTAATGAACAAATGGGTTAAAGGAATAGCACAGTTGGGGCTGGGTGGACCAGTTGCGGATTGGGTAAAAGTTGTAAAATCAAAGCAGATATGCACAAGGAACAAAGGGCATCTCAGCTTAGGCGCTAGGACATGGAGCAAGTAGAGTTTGTTACAGGTGGATGGGGCCCTTAAAAACAGGGTCCCCCGGCCCTTAACCCCACCCCACTCCACACAACGGCCTAGGATGGGGTGTCTTTTTCGGCATTCCCTGCCTCTCTCTCCGCTCAGGGCCCTGCCCCACCCATACCCCAGACTGGTCCCCGTTAAAAATAGGTGGTAACAAACAGGGCCCCATAAAGGGAGTGAGGGCGGGTGGACCCCGCATGGGGGCGGAGCCGGAATTACTGGAAACATACCTCCCCGGCCCTGTCTATGGGTCGGGTGTGGCGAGTCAAAACCCGCCCGCCCCGCCCCGTAACGAACACTAAGAGCAAGAGAGTTGGAGCTTTTAGACCAAAGAGTCTATTCACAGTTATCTGCCAGAGTTTGAATAAAATACCTTTTAGTGCCTAAAGGATTGACCAGGTAACTTGCCTAGTTAGACTGAGAGATAGGTGTGATTAGTTGCCATACCTTAAGACAATTACTATATTTGGATGATGATTTGAAGAAAAGCCTGGACTGACGGCTGATCCGGTATTTAGCATGAATTGAATTAGTCTATTAGAGGAACCCAGTTGCGATGCGCTAGATAATGATAGCGCTGCTGGTGGAGACAACGCGCTGTTTTATCATCGTTACGCTGGTAGTCTACTGCTATGATAGATGTTTATATTTTGGCCAATGATGATAAATTAAACAGTACCACTTAGCAGAGTGTTCGAACATGTGTTTTCCTATATGATAACTGAACACGGATGGCAAAGTTAGTATGAGTAAATGCTACGGAGGACGCCCCCAGCATACAGACAAAACATTACACACAGTAGTTCAGGTGAAGAAATGAATATCACACACATGTTTTTAGTTAAATAAATGGGAGCATTAATCCTCTGGTAGTTCGCTTCAACCAGGTGCAGGGCATAGAGGATGAAAGTGCTTGACTTGTTGTTATTGCATAATATCGGGGGCGACGGGCATGGAATAAACAATATCAGAGCAGGCTATTATTCCGGCCGTCTGGGCTGTAAACCTGACAATTTGCAACAGGCGACGGCATGGCATTCAGCCTTAAATTTAGAACGTGACCTTGAGTTCAATTGTCCCTGTGTTCATACTTATTTTCAATATTATAAAGCCAGAGTTAGTTATTGAGAGCTAATAATAACATATTGATGAATGCTGGAAAACCTTAAGTACTTGAGACTCCCGTATGAGATTTATATTTTGTAAAGACAATAGATTTGGATACTTCTGACCAATAAATTGATCTTGTCTCATAGGCATCAATGATTGTCTTTACATGATTTGAGAACTTTGAAATTCATTTATCAGGTATGTGTGCAACTGCCTCTAGAACTAATCCTTTTAGTGATGGAAATGAATACTCACAGTGAGCACGAGTATACTGTTTAGCTGCTCCCCAAAAGTATTCAATGACATTTAACTCGCAGTGGAATGGCGGATAGAACAGAACCAGATGACCAGCAGCTTGCATAGCTTCTTGCAACTCTCCTTTTGTCGCTTTAAAGTCAGGCTGTGAAGCAAGCAAAGGTCAGGCAGAGCAAGGAGCTCCTTTAAGACATCGGGTGTTAGGCTTCACCTTGCCAGAAGATGGTTTAATTGTGAAATAGACTCGAAGTCTGGGCCCACTATTGGGCCATAACACTCGTTCCGTCAACACAGTTTTAAGAACTTTGAGAACTCCACTTGATGTAACCATTGCTTGGTACCAACCACCATTTTCGGGCTATGCATCAACCCGAAGGTATCTCGCATTGGCTTTGCATTCTTCCCTCTATCTTCCAGGTTTATCTTGGATACTGATAGAGGATTATCAGCATACTTGCTGTGGCTTGTTGCGTTGTCAAACATGAACAAAGACTCATAGCCCGGGTATCCAGCCTCAATGACACGAATTGCCTGCATTTTGATTTGGTGCAACAGCTGCGTTTCATCCTACCAGACATCAACCTCACACTTGAGAATTTCACAAGGGCTTCTTCTACCAAGTCTACCAACTGTGTTTAAAAGCTCTGATACATGCGAGCCTGGACCTGTACCTTTCTTCTGAATTGGATTATGCTCCTCAACGGTCCAGATAAACCTTCGACCATCATACGCATTAAACATACACTCGTCACATGTAATAACACTCACCGCATGAGCAAACATGATACCTTGAACTTGCTGCATTCTGTGCATCTGACGCACCTGACGGTGGAACGCAAATCGCAAATCAGCACGCCATCATCCAACCACACCACGTATACGACGCAAGCTGACCCAGCACCTAATCCTCTAGCCCACTAGACATATCACCTAATACTCAAGACGCTACCTGATACACCACCTAATACTTAGGATGCCACCAAATGCCAGACCACATCTTCCTGAGATAAGCGAAGGGTTCCCGCTTTACTTTTTTCTGACCTGGGTCACAATAGATTTCATACTATCAAATAATTAACTTTACTAGTATTCTACTATGGTTCTACAATGGTTCTACTTGGAATATACAGGCTAATCCACAAAGCAACACCTATACACATAGGCAGCCTTCTGACAAAATACTCGTTCAAGTTCAAGCCCTCCATTGGGAATGCGGAGACCCTGGCCTAGCCGGGACCCTGTACCATGATGAATAAAGATCCTGGCGAGATGAACCTTATAGGGTTGGGAAGCAGGCATCGAGCCCAACAACATCCAGCAAACAGAACCAGAACCCAGCCAGTGGCCGGAGAGCCATCTGCCATTGAGTAAAATATTACTAGCTTGATACCGAATATACCCTCGACAGAAGATAGCGATTTCATCACCTTTGATGCAACAGAGATGTACCTGATATGATTGGATAGCTAGCATCAGGCCCAACAACCTCCCGCTATTAGAACCAGAAGTGGTCCTGCGGTCGTTTCGGAATCTGACATCAAGGTCTCAGCATGCCAGTGTACCTATGAAGATGTAACATGTGTACATATTCCGGTACCGGTACACAGGAGTGGGCAGTGCTGGATCTCCTATGTTTAGTTGATTTATATTTGGTTTATTTCATTTGATTTCAGCTCCGCCACTGTCTCTGAGTCAGATAGGCTATGGTATCGTATTGCTATGTTTAGTTTGCTTTGTTGGAAGTTTATATTTAGGATTCGGGGTATGGAATGGTCATGTAACACTGGCGAAGGCTGAGCACTGTTTGTTTCTTTCTTTGGTCTTGCAGGATTACAGGATTCCGGTATGTGCACAGCAACTGGTAATAATCGTGATTGCAGGAAGGCTATCGCTCTTGGGTTTTGTATTTAAACCAGTCTCCTGGGTAGCAGGAGACAGCAGACTTCGACAGACCTTCAGTCTAAGAATACACTTGGTTGAACGGCAATCCCTCACTCCCTGAGTCCAATTTGTCATGCAACTATTATCCTTCTGCCTACCGGTCCCTTGAAGCCTCCCTTAGCACCAGCGATAGCAGGTCTATCACCGGTTCTATTGTATTTTCGTTAGACAGGAATAAACCTGTTCCAGCAGATAACTCCCACAAGGCTCAGCGATTTCCTGGGTTTAGATGCCACAGCGACGTCCTTTCTACCTCTGCGTAGGTGTCATCGAGCCCAACAACCTCCGGGAATCAAATCCAAACTCGGCCAACCAGCTGTGGAGACATCACCCATCGAGTTCCGGGATCGCCAGTGTACCTGCAAAGATAACCTCCACAAGGGTTAGCGATTTCATAAGCTTTGATGCGACAGAGCCCTCTGTTATCCCGCTGTTTAGCAGGTGTCGACCCAAGAAATGTCTATGTATTGGATGCAGGATCGATTGTGCGGCTGTGGTGGAGTGTTACGGCTGTGCCTCCAGAGTGTGAATGTTGAGTCTGGTGATGAAAAGAGTATGTTGCGTCACGTCCACTGCAAGTCTAAGGGCCCGTTTACCTTAATGTCTAGATTTCACATTTTCGTAGCGTACCTCGAGGGTGGCGTCTCAACCAGGAACATATTCCGATACACGTGGCAAAACTGTTCACCCTGTTTTCAACCACCTAATATCCTTGCTGCTAGACCGTCAAAACCTGATGCTGCTCAATAGGTCATTTTGCAACCACTATCTATCAACACCACTCACATATCAGGCACGCAATCGCAAGAATAGCTTCTAATCAGCTCTAACCTTTTTTCTGGAAATAGCAATTCGTTCTCTCATAACCCAGAGTGAGTTCAAAGACAAAATTCCTATCCACTGTCTGGGGGGAGACATTGTTGGTCAGTGGACTATCTTGGTTGTCGAGCACTGTTGCCAGCCGAAAGCTACAGGGTTGCACACATCCCACCAATTAATCAAACATTTCACACTGCACACTAAATCACACTAGTCACTATAATTAGTTAAACAAGCACCTATCTATTCACCCTACACACCTTCCACCGTTTAGCCTTCGTGGACGGTCGGCACCGTCTTCAGTTGCAAGACTGCCGTTTATGGGTAAACGGGCCCTAAGTGCCCACAAACTACCAGGCACCTGAGAGTGTTAAGGCTATTACTAGTTTTCAGAGGGAAATGAGCTAGCATTTTCGCTCATTGAAAGATGATATTCAGAGTCTGAAAACAGCACACGGGGTGCCAGTGTGACGCTGCCCCAAGGTCTTTAGCCTATAGTCAAGATTAAGGTTACGATGGCTTTCTCATCTGGCGGCAGCACTAACGATATTATCTGTGCCAAGAAATACCCCTTCCTCACCCCATAGCTAGGCTTCGTTACGGGGCCCCGTTTCTGAGGAGCGGGGACAAAATAACATAGGTTATTCTGATTAACTGGTCGAAAGAATCATCCAAATCGGACAAGAACTGACTGAGATAGAGCTCTTTGAAGTTAGACAACTTCACAGAGCTCTATCTCACTCAGTTTTGGTCCGATTTGGACGATTCCTTTTTTAATATGCAGTTAATAACCTGCTCTTGGCGCCCCGTTTGTCAGAAACGGGGCCCCGTAACGAACACTACCCATAGCTGAGCCTCAGACTCCCGGAAGGCTAGGAGAGTACTCAAGGGTAGTGGTAAATCCTGATGTTCAGTGGTGTTCAGGTTGTAGTCTGGATGCATGGAAGGTGGCGTTGCTTGGTTGCATGTGTCCGAAGAGAACCCGGTACTGAGAACGGTATCCAGATGCCCCAGACGCAACAAGATATGCTGACTCAGTACAGGACACACAGGACGCACAGGACATACAAGATGCACAGGACGCACTGGACGCATTGGACGCAGAGTCCACACTCCAAATGTCTGGACGCAACACCACTGTGTCTCAGGCAGGATGGCCTTTTACTGATGCGCCTGCACCACTTCATTTAAAGCTTGAATGGTAAGCTGTGGCACTAGCTTCATATCCCAGGCCATCAATTGAGAGGTAAGTGATTTGAGTGTAGGTAAGAAAGCCTCCTTGGCATAGGCAATCACATCCTCCCTCTCATGGCAATCACGGTAAACCCCTTGCCTGACCCCTTTTCGCATGTACCCAATCTTTGAGAGCCACCGATGACCAGTACGACTGGAGATCGCTTTCAGAACATGGTGCATATTCCTTCCACCTTCTGGGCCAATGACTAGGTTCTCAGCTTCTGTCCAGGACTGGTTGATCACCTGTGCCATTTTGTAGGAGTCGATATCTTTGAAGATTAGTATATCTTATTACTCAAAAGTCTCTGCCACTAACAAGAACTTACTTTGACCTACTTTAGAAATATATTCCTGTACTGCCAATAAGACACCATCATCATCCAACATACATGCTACCTTTTCATGTTGACCTTGTTTGCATAAGGCAATTTTCCAATATTGTACCCATGATACTTCATCTTTCATCATTCGTCTCATGATACGCCAACCTGACTGCCATCCCTCAGGCACTTGCTTAGCCACAGTTTTTCTGGAGCTTAGCAAGCTGATTCCTGGTCGTGAAAAGGCCAGTTTTTCCAGAAATTCTTGCAAATTCAGAAAGTCAAACCCATTATAGTGCTGCTGGAAGGCATGACAACTCAGAACTGGTATTTTTGAACTCGAGCGCGGAAGCAAAACCCTCCTTGATATCCTTTATACCCTTTTGAAAAATTGCTAACCTCTCAGAAGAAGCCCCATATCGTGAGCCAACAAGTACAGGCCATTGGAGTAGGCATTGAGAGAGGAGTTCTCACATTTCTTCCTCATTCGAGTTGTGCTCTTCTGGCTCTGCTTGGTGAAAGCCGGTAGGCGGTTCTTGGCTATTGATAATAGGCGTCAGGTCATTAGTTTCTTCTAGAGGTATTACTTGTACCTCATGGGCATGTTTAAGATGCTGATGGGCTCTACATTGTTGTGAACGTAAGGTGCTGGAATTAATAGCTTGGGGAGCATTGGGGGTTTCGATTTGAGCTATTGAGGCACCCTGCAACCATTGCTAAAACAATGTAAGAATTTGTACAAACTTGCTTGATATTTATGGTGAGTTATTAGATACACATGCCGCTTGCTGTTTGGCTCAATATGCACGACTTTAACGAGTACATTTTGATGGTGTATCTGATAGAGGCCTTCCACATTCACTTTGTGGCGTTATTTTGAGGAACAATGCTAACTTTCATAGGTTGGGAATGCAGAAAAGTACTCATATAATTCAGGATCAATAAGGCTATATTGGAGGTATTTTCAAACAATGTAAAACATAGTCAATACTTGCTTCCTTTAACATGTATGAAGTCATTAATTAATTGGAATTTATTTCCTACAGGTTCAAGTGCAGCTCATGTATATAAAATATATTATCATTATAAATTAAAACTGTGGCTTGACAATTACCCTAATACCAATGAACTTGAAAGAAGTTGAACCGATGTACATAATATTTGATGCCAAGCCGTCCCCTGTTGCAAATTCTCAGGTTCACAGTATAGACGGCCGGAACCATACCACTAAAAAGCGTGGGACAGGTTTATAGCCCGCTAGTAAGATTAGCTTCCTTGTAGATGTGCGGTTTACGGGCACAAAACAGAGCATACAGACCCTAGTATCCATAGAAGAAGAAGGAGGCCGTAGGTAGAGTGGAGATTATGCTTGTCTATCCAGATGGATCAGGGGCATGGATGATTTGTACTTAGGGTTTATTATCTAGGGGGGATGATGCAATTAATCATCACTCGCCAATCTTCCTCCTGCCTGTCCCCACCCCCCTCCCCCTTCTCCTAACAAACGAATCGTCTACAACAACGAAATAACAAAAACAACTTAGATATCAATTTCTCCCTCCGCCTCCTATCCCTATCCCCCCTCCGCTCCCAGCAGGTTCTATACCAATCCTCTCATCCCTCCCCATCCCTTTCCTCCCTTTCCCGCCCTCTCCGCTACTTTCCTCTCTAACACCGCCACTCCTCCCATCCGCCTCCCGTCGGAATTCTTCGCATATCAACACATCATCCGCGGTCAATTTTATAGGTGTGGGTTTTCTTCGGAGCATGGCTACTAACGTTTCTTCGTTGGTTCCCCTCTTGTGAGCGGGAGCGAGCCTGGCTAATGTCGTGACGGTGGTAGTGTTGGTCGTAGTGGTGCCGGGGGGAGGAAGCGATAACGCAAGCGCAGAAGGAGATACTAGTCGAATTGACGAAGAGTTTGGGGATGTTGAGGTTTATTTTTGTTTCTCTGTTTGCCTTTTTTTTTTTGCCCGGTTTGACGGGGGCCGGTTGGCTGAAGTCGGTAGGAATGAGGTTTTCGTGAGGGCGATTGATGGGGTGGGGACGATTCGCTCGGTGGTGGTGGATTGGTGGAAGCGCACAAGGAGGTCGGGAGGTGGTGATGAAGGGGAGGGCAGAAGCTCACATCGAGGCGGCGTGGCGGGGGCATCGGCGGGTGAGTCGCTAATCTAAGGAGGGAACGTTTTATCTGCTGCGATGGTAGCAATAAAGATAAGTATTATGAACGGGAGAGGATTACGGAATTTGTCCATTCAACTCCACCAACCTCTCACCTACCTTGCCAGTCAAAACCAAAAGTATCTCCCCGACCCGTTACCCATGCACAAACAACGGCCCCACCGCGCCTATTGGTTATAATGAAATAAGATTGAAACCCCGCCTTGCTCGTACGGATTGCACTTTATTCCCACAACCTCTTATCCCGAATAGGGATACTAGTTTCTCGGGATGTTTTATTTATGAGCAATAGCTATCAAGAAGATTCTCCTATCGTTAAGGCTGGTAGGGAGTAGGGGGATTGCCGTGTTGCTGCTGCCGGCTGTTGGTTACCTCGGAGACTTTTGGTTTTAGCGAGTATTTCACCAGCACCCAGAATATGTTTTCGTACAAGACGGGATGGTTAACCAGCAAAATAATCCTGGTCTTGTATAATAGGAGAGCATATTAATACTGTGGGTACTTGTAGATACACTCCTCTTCACTTAGGGATCTCATTTTTTTACGAATTGAATTATTAAAGCTCTACCACCCCGGCGACTCTTCCTAGCCTAAACGCAAAAATAAGCCAGTAAATAAAGACTAGAAAGGGGAATGGTGTACTGGGGTTCAAGAAGCAATATATTTTTGGGAGAAAAAAAATGAGTGATAGTGAGAATTGAAAATAAGAGTCGAAGGAGAAAAAAAGAAAAAAAGAAAGTTACTCTCTGTTTTTTTATTTTAAAAAAACACAAATAAACATCAACTACGTCAACTTTCTTCCGCTAACCTCGCCCTCCTATCCCTAACTCGCCCTCCCTATAATGCCCATCTTTCGGACCTCCCCTATCCTCCGGAGGACATTCTGAAGTGCTATTCGCACTTCAGGACCTGGCTCTCTACCCAGAAGTTCCACAGCTAGTGGGAAGAATGTATTGATATGGCGGCCAAAGTCTTTTTCAGGGAAATTGGTGTATCCTTCCATAACATCTACAACGACCGGTCTCCAGGCAACAATTTTTCGCTGTTGGGTTTCTTCGTCGAGAGTTATGTAGCCGCGGATGATGTCTACGCATAGTCTGCAGCGCGGATTAGAGTCAAGGATGAAGGGGAAAGTGAGAAATAGAAGCCGGGTACATACGGAATGAGGGCAGACTCAATGGCACCTCTGCTCTCTCTCCTCTCGACTTGGTCGTCCTGATACAATCTCAACAGGATGCTAATGTAGGTTGCGGCACTACCGCTCTCCTGTTTTAGCCAATTTGGAGGCTGTTTCATAAATCCTTCCCGCCATAGCCTCATTCGTAGTTCTTTATCGCCGTTGAACCTTCTTGCGAAAGTGAAGCTCTTTTTCAATAGGCCCATTAGTCTTAGTAGCTCCGTTGATGGGATTTCTGAGTATACTGCATCATTGGAGAAAAGCTCTGATACAGTCTCGATCATAAGAAGCTGAAGACCACACTTGGTCATGATCTCGTTACAGAAACGTCTCCTGGCGTCGCTCACAACTGGTTGTTGAGTGTGCTGCTGTTGTCGGTAGTCCTCCTGATCGGCATTAGGGGCAGAGGCCTGTGGTCCCAATGTGAGTCTTTCATTTCCTGGAGAGGCATTAGTATCCCGGTATTCTTCATCCCCCTCGCCCAGGGCAGGCTCTGAAAGGCCATTGATCTTCAAGGAATTCTCTCCATTAGTCTTCTCGTCACGAACAGCTTCGTTGATATGCGCCATGATATCATTGACTGGAATAGCTGTCATTGTCTGAATACTCGACCCACTAGACGTTCTCCCAGAGGATTGACTGGTTGCCGAGAATAGTTGATCTTCTGTTGTAGTCTCGAATAACTGGACAAAGGAATTGAGTATCTTCGCCCAATGCTCAGGTCTGAGTTTCTTGACACTCTGCAAAATCAGCTGTTGTAGGCAAGATGACCCAATTCGGGCAATTGTGTCGTTCTCCTGGCAGACACATGTAACCAATAGATCAAGGAAGCCATCAAGCATCCGCTCAAGTTGATCAAAGCAGTGTGCGAATAAATCTATCAGGTTTCTCAGTGCCTGGATCATTGTTGTTGAGAGCCACATGCCAACAGATTCTTGAATACCCATTTGTACTATCTCCGACCGAGATTTGAGTACCATGAAAATGGGGAAGAGCAATTCGTGGCACATGGTGTCCCAGAAGTATGCTGGGAAATCGCTGCCATATTTGACCAGCGTATCAAAGAGGTAACCCAGCGCCCTTGTTCGAGCCTCAAGATCTCCCCCGGTCATCAGGATGTCATGGAAGGCAAAAAGCACCGGAAACCAAAACTTGACCATCTGATCATCCTTAGCGTTCCGGGAAACCTTCTTTGGCTGTCCATTGGTGGCCTCCGTTCCACTAGCCCCGTTGGCCTTCTCGGAGAGTTGGCATTCCGGGCAAGAGAGCATGCGTGGAACTGTCCCTTTCAGAGTCTCTATAGCCTGTAGCGACACCTTTTGGAAGCGGGTATTCTGAGCAAACTCTGTCAGACAAATGATCATGTCCGCGAAAGCACCTTGTGCGACAACAACCCCGAAATGGCTGCTATAAATCTTACAAACGTTTTCAAAAGCTAGGCTCACGATTTGGTCTTCAAAATATTAGTATATTTCATATGATAGGTTACGATTAGGCCTACCGTGATTCTCTTTTGCCGCAAAGGTAAATGTACCTAACATTGTTCGCCAACCTGATCTGATGTTATTGCCCCTGGCTTGTAGCATTTGATTCAAACATCTCAAGGCCTATATAACCGCTCTTATTTAATTGAAGATAGTAGTCTATGCGCTTTTGTATGACTTACCATATCTTTAACGGGCACCGCCTGGTTATTCGCCATGACGTGTTCAAAGGGCTTCAAGAAATCCTTTTGGAATTTGAAATGGGGGAGCTCTTCGATCTCTAGGAATCGCATCGACAATTGTCTTAAGGAGTCCAAGGCAAGGAACGCTACACTTGTATTCGAGTGGCAACCAACCTGTTTAACAATAGTTAGCACAGCCCAAATATCTAACCACAGGACTTAACCAACTTGATTAAAGTGCTCCCCCAGAATATTCCAAAGA
>Ga0307513_10001427_pt1 | contig 34356 bp, 40 predicted proteins | sample 15_EM_MG_FD_202174 | JGI IMG/M metagenome (GOLD analysis project Ga0307513, IMG submission 202174) | Populus trichocarpa ectomycorrhiza microbial communities from riparian zone in the Pacific Northwest, United States - 15_EM | ecosystem: Host-associated > Plants > Roots > Unclassified | place... | reverse complement strand
TACCTTTAGCTTTACTTTACCTCATGTAGCGCTTCTTCATAGTGTTACTTCTCTACAATATAAGGGGCCTGACTTGGTGGGAAGTGTTCCCCATCTTGTCTTTATGTCCATTATCCCTATCTTTACCCTACCAACCTGAGCGCCTTAATTGGCCTTAGGATCCTTACTCTTTACTCATTATTCGACCTTACAGTCCACAACACCTTCCCCCTTTACTCTACCTTTAGTCAAGACCATTCCCCATGCCCCCTATCAGTAACTCGTGATGGTTCATCCCGCGTTTTATCACAGGGTTGGGCGGGACAGGTCCCCTGGTTAGTTCTGCGCTGCCGAGCAATGATCTGTGGCACACTTTAGCCACACCAGACACCTTAGCGACGCCGGGCTTTGCCCCTCTGCCCGTTGTTGGTAGCTTGCTAATTGGGGTCGCCGTGCCACTGCCGCCACCTCTGTCCTTGGTGGTGACGCCTTTGCTCGCAGTTCCAGATGTTCTTCCCTCTGTACCTGGCTTGCCACCTGCCATCCACCCTCTTCAACGTCTCGATCCACCACTGACGCAGGATCCTGAGCGTCCCCATACACCTCCAGCTGTAAAAAGGCTGACAGCTGCCTTCGAACACCACCCATTGCATGACGCCCTCCTGCCAGAGAAGCATGCCTCGCATGGAAGGACCCCAGGTGCCTTAGCTGAGGCTAATTCAATCATGACAGATGGTAGTTTTGCCATCCCTGTGGTGGATGTGATTGAGTACACATTCAACACCAGTGGTTCCATGGAACCAAGGACCCTCACGGACACAGTAACGCACCCGGACGCTGCGTCATGGATCGCCGCAGCACTGGTGGAGATCGAGGCACATCTTGAGAATGGTACGTGGGAGTTGGCTCAGCTGCCACTGGGGAGAAGGGCAGTCGGGTCTTGCTGGGTCTTTAAAGTGAAGCGAAGGCCGGATGGGTCGATTGACAAATATAAGGGTCGGATTGTTGTACAGGGTTTCTCACAAGTCCAGGGCATGCACTATAATGAGGTTTTTGCCTCGACAGCCCATATGGCTGCCATGCGCACTGTCATCACGATGTCTGCTGCAGAGGACCTGGAACTCAATTCGGTGGATGTCTCAACAGCTTTCCTCAATGGCAATATAGACACAGAGATCTATATGAAGATCCCAGATGGTCTAAGTGTAGAGGGTGACCCGGGGCCAGGAGAGGACCCGAAGCATTGGGTTGTCTGCTTATTGAAGGGGCTGTATGGTATAAAGCAGGGTCCACACATATGGGCTCTCAAATTGCATTTGGTACTTACGGAGATTGGCTTTGAGCAGACTGATTGCAATCATTCAGTATATGTCTATCGGCACAGCGATGTTTGCATCATGCTGCCAATACATGTGGATGACCTCTTGCTCGCGTCGAACTCAAGAGATGCCCTTCAATTCGTCAAGAACAAGTTGGGTTCTCACTTCAAGCTACATGATTTGGGGCCTGCGACCTCCATCCTTGGGATGAAAATTGTGCGCAATCATGCCACTCGCACGATTAGTCTTTCACAGCCCGGTTATACCAAGTTGATCCTCAATGACTTCTGCATGTCCGATTGCAACCCCTCTTCAACACTGATGGATGAGGGTACTAAACTGTCTGTCTCCATGTCACCACAAACCTCGGAGGAGAAGCTGCACATGAAAGCTGTCCCATATTGCAAGCTAGTTGGCAAGCTGCTCTATCTGGCTGTTGCCACATGCCCGGACATTGCTTATGTTGTCAGTGTTCTCTGTCGGTTCATTGATAATCCTGGCGAGGCCCACTGGAATGCGGCCAAACGCATACTGCGTTATCTGAAGGGCTTGATTGATATATTGCTCATCTACTCTGGGTCCTTGTCACCAGATCTGTTTACCACTTTCTCCGACACCGATCTGGGTGGTAATCCAGACAATAGCCATTCTACGGGTGGCTTCGCAATCTGTATAGGTGGGGGGGCTGTACAGTGGGGTAGCCGGCTGCATCCCCACGTGTCGTTATCAAGTACGGAATTGGAGTACACGACAGTGTCCAAGGTGGGCTGCGAGGTGATGTGGATGAGGTATCTTTTGGATGCGTTTGGCTATGACACGTTGCGTTCATCACCTATTCTCATCGATAACGCGTCAGCCATCCAGGTAGCGAAGCACCCAGAGCACCAGTCAACAATGAAACATGTGCACTGCGCTTATCATTGGATATGCCACCATGTCGAACAGGGTGACATTTCGGTCACTCACGTCCCAGGTAGCGAAAACCCAGCTGATATTTTCATGAAGCCCCTTGGGAGGATCAAGTTTGCTAAATTCTGTGTGATGCTTGGACTGCGTTTTTGATTTTGTGCATTTCTCTTTGTGTTTGTGCTTGATGATGTCTTGTGTCTGTTGCATTTTCTTTCCTTCGGTTTGTGGTTTCTTTCATGTAGTGCAGTTTCCTTCATTCTGTTTGCGATTTCTTTTGTTCTGTTTCAAGTTTCTTTCTTGTGGTCATTCTGTTTGCGCCTTTGGGGGGGTCGCCCCTTGCCGGGTCGAGGGGGTTATGTTGGTGCTCCTAGGTCATGCCAACTATGTCATGCCAATCGACTCTTTCTCCTTTACACCTCACATTCATGTGTCACATAGTTAGGTACTTAAGTGCAGGTCAATAGGTAGGAAGAGCTTCACAGTTCTTCTTCCATTGACCCGCGCTAGGTGTGTTCTATATTACACAGTTCTTCTTCCATTGATCTGCACTAGATCATACAATTATGACCTCCTAAATGGAGGTCAATTGACCCTGATCACCTATGCAGTACACTGGGTGTGTTTTACTGCAGCATTAGGGCAGGGGCTGGCGCAGCTGCCCATCTGTGGTTTGGGGTTTTTGATGGTGTTGTGCCCCTTCCAGGCACCACAGGCTCAAATGTAGGTGACCTGTGACTACGTAAGTACTCAGGCATCCTAGGTACATGCCATGCGGAGGTGATCGGCCTATCTGGAGGCACTGGGCTGTGCTGGGTCTGGGGTGTCGGTGGGGGGCATGCCGTTTGGATGGATGATGACAAGGATCCACTAGAGGATCCTCCTGGAATGCCAGCTGCCATTCTGAAGGTGAGGTCGATTGGCCAGTGCGGAGGCATGTTAGACTGCAGTTGAAAGGTGGAGGAGCTGAACGGAAAAGGGGTAGACGGGGATGGGGTTCTTTCCCAAGGTTTCACCAAGGGATGCTGTAGAGTAAAGTGGATGGAGCCAGGATTGGAACAGAGGAATTGGGCCAGTGAATCAAGTCGATTATCTGACTGAAGAGCTTGTACATAATGTAGCTAGTACATATATATAGCTATTCAGAACTCGTATAGACTTGGAAGGCTAAAAGGTGAAAAAGATAGAAGGAGTGAGTCCATACAAAAAGTAAACCAATCACAGGGAATACATGCGGAAAGGGAACTTGTCCCATGAGGAGAACATAGCGAACTAAAATCAGCACATGAAAAAGGCGATACTAAAGCGCATGCGTGAATGAGCACATGATTGTCAGGCGGGCTACGAATGAATCAAAACTCGATGTTGCGCATGGGGAACGGGCACGTTCAGTAGGGGTTGCTGGAAGAATTGGTATATTGATCCTGTGGCGTCATTCGGTCAGGTGATACTGTGTACCGGAAGTGGGACCAAATGGTCAGTCAGGCTGTATGGCCAGGCTCGATTGGAGTAGCACACGTGATAGGTATTATTCAGGCAAATACGTACAACCATAACAAGGCGCATCTCGTGTGAAGGGCGTGCTTGTAGATGGGCGGTTTAGGTGATCTAACCACCTTACTTGTTCACCTACTGTTCGTTTTGGTGCAGGAGGAGCAGTCGGTTTGGGGTTATTGCAAGCAAGAACCTTGTCGCTCTCGGCTCCATGGATGCTCCTGTCCATACTGCGTTTTGGGTGAAGGGGCTGTTTCCCCTTCTTGCAAGTGTTTTTCGGCATTGTACGTGTATCTCGTTCAATGAGGTGCAGGTAAAAAGTTTAATACTTTTGTCCTTAGTCCTTGATTTGTCTTAATATATCACACTACCTTCATAATCCCTTATATTGAAAGGATGATAGAAAGTACAATTGAGCAATGTAGTTAGAGTGATCAAGGGGTTGGAGGTCATAAGGATAGATGCAGTACAAATAAACAGCACATCGCTCTTATACAGGACAGTACCATTACATAATAGGGACCGCATTCATTACATGATGTGGTACCCCCTTTTTGACGCATTCCAAATCCATTTGACATCTTATGGCTCATGCATTGACTGCATTCGAACATGAGGCCAGCGCTCATGGCGGCAGGGTGTTGAACAGGAGGACAGTTTGGGTGGAGCAGAGATTCAACTTCACAAACAAACTGGGCTGACGCGTTTGCATTGGCCTACGTCAAATATATTTGCTTACTTGCAAAAGCTCAGCTAGTACATTTATTCAGCAGGTGTTTCTACCCTACGTGCGACTGGCGCCCAGCCTCAGTCACAGGTCGCGCGACAAATTATCAGACAGCCAGATAATCCATAATATTCACAATAGTGACTACAAGTAGTATACAAAAGAATAACACAAGAACGATACTTTCATAACATCCTTTTGGCCGCCCGCATGTGAGTCTTGGGTCCCACCACGGTCGCGCCCCAGCCTCACCGTCACACGCCAGCACGTGATGTCTCATACGACAGCTGTCTCAGAATTCCACCCGCTGTCGACCTGACCACCGGGTGGAAGGCAGGATCAATAGCGCGACAGCTTCGACAAAACCGCCTCGTGCCATTCAACCTCAGCGCCCTCGACTCCATTCTTCACGAGAAGCGCGAGGATGGCCTCGGAGACGTCGTGGGCGGTATCGGCGGAGGTAGAGCCGGGAGGGACGGCGATCCAGATGGTCACTGGACCGAGAGTCTCCTCCCCGTCCTGCTGGATGACGAAGCGAGCAGGGCCGATGGACGAGTACCGAGCCTTCTGCTTCACCAGGTCGCAAATCTGGGGACCGACGGTGTCCCAGACCTTGTTGAGCGGTGTGTTGAACACGCCACGGAGCGACTTGACGGGGAGAGAGGCGTGTCTGCCCGTGGGGCGAGTCCAGGGATACGTGACCGATCCTGTACGGTAGAGGAGGTCGGGGTGGTCGCCGTCGTTGGTGATGCCGTTGTAGTAGGAGATTCTTTCGAAGTCCGAGACCGCGTGACCGGACGAAACAGTGCTCGCAGTGGTCGCGGTGTCGAGGGAGAGTCGGTTAAACTGGGACTCATCGGTGGGTGAGGAAGGGGGCTTGTGCTTGGCCGCATAATCGATACATTCGAGGGCAAAGGGGGAAAGATCTAAACGGAAGGTGGTAAGAGTGGGATAAACGCGGGAAGAAAGTAGAGCCACTCACTCAGGAGATCAGGGTGCTTTTCCATAGTCTCCATCACCCGTTTCAGTGATTCTGAAGCGTCTAACAAGATGATTAGTGTGGTACAAGACACAAAGACGATGGGACGCACTCGCTGGATCCATATTTGACGAAAATTGAGCTCAAAGGTTCCGAAGGGGCGGCAACTCTTGTATTATCATATACCTTAAGTACTAAATGATGTGTCAAATACATGTGAAAAACCAAAACAGGGACTCTGTTCGCAAAGCGGCATTCGGTTTGCAAAACTGCATGTGATTAACATGTAATGACGAGAACACCAATACTATATTCGAAACGTTGACGCAGTTGGAAGAGTTGAGAGTAGATTCGCAGAGAGAGCAACTCCGCAGAGGAAGACGAGAGAGCAGTTGGGGGATGAGAAGTGAGATGATTCGAAGTACGTCCGGCCGCGTGTGTGCGATGACGCACAATATGATGTATTTCTCGTTTCGTTTATAGTACACGCGTGGACCATAGCTATGCACAAGTGTTGAGATCGACTGTGGTCACCTCGGGCACTCAAATCCGGGGCCTCTCAGGCCCTGCTAAGCCTAGCAAAATTACCCCTGAAGGGGTCCGCCGTCCCGCAGCGTCTCGCCCGCACCAGCATAGGTACTGACGCCCGGATTTGAGTACTTGAGGTGACACAGGCCGGAAAATGCAGACCAGGACGTCGAACCTTCTCTTCCAGACAATCGCAATGCCTCGCCTTGCCCTGGTCCCTCTTCCTCCAACAGACCACGCAGCCTGCGAGGAATTAAGCAATCAAGGCCAAGCCTGTACCTCATAGTGCTGAAAGCGAAGCTTTCGAAAGGCTTAGTCAAGTGGTTTCTTTTATAAATTTAGTAGTTTATATTATGGTCAGTCATATATGTCCTCGACGTTGAGAATCAGTGTCTCATGGATTCTCAAACCATTGGAGTACTCACTAGAGGCAGAGGGCACGTAATCGGCCCATAAAGGTGACTGGCAGCCGTGTAGACGAGCTACACCGTCCGTTTATGAAGTTCTCTCGTTGTACTGTCCTCTCGTTTTGTGTAGGAGCTCCCTTGGCTCTCCCAAGTACCCAATGACAAGAGCAACAGGTCTCCAAGTTACCCACACATTTTGTTTAGATCGTCGAGTGAGCCCAGATGTTGGAGATCTGGTTCCCGGCGACCAACCGTCTTCTATGCCCGCTGTGTGTAAAGTACATGGGAACCTGATCAAGGCTATGTTCGCTTACTGTCCGATTTTCGGAGGCGGAGTGGTACAACCTCCGGCGGGAGACAGCTGGCAGCACGGACGTCGCTATAATAGGGACATTATGCTCTCTTTTTTCAGAAGCAACGAATTTAACCGTGTTCTCGAGTTACGAATAGAGGGAGAGGCTTACACGCGCGGAATTCGGTCCCGTAAGATGTCAGTCAGTGCATGGGCTACGCAGGAGAACAGGCAGTCCTTTCCATTGCCAACGATGTTGGTGTGTTGTGCTATAGTCTATGCCTTGTGTCTGTTATGGCTGTACTTCGTGTCTCTCTGTTCTGTTTTCCTGCTGTTTCTGTTTGGGAGTTCCCTTATTTGGCCGTCCTGCTTTACGATCACGCCATAGGGTAATCTTCCAGTATAAAAGAGGTCACAGTGACGATGGAGATGAAGGACAGGAGCGCGCGTCTCTCTTGTCAGGTATTTGAACTCTGCAGAGCAATCCTAACAGCGGTTGCAGTTATGGTCGCAGGACTGCCACAATAATAGTCTTGACGGCCATAGAGAACCGAGTCTCTTTAAGTGTCGCCAAATGGTTCTGTATTACCAATTCTGTCGAGTAGCCATCCAGGACGAGAGAGCCACCGAACTTGAGCTTGGGGAGCAAGGATGCACATATATATGAATTACTGACCCTTAATCCATGCATAATCTTTAATTATGGATAGCAACTACGTCGCTTCAAACAACATGCTGTCGACCCCTCCAGTAGTCCACACAGCCGAAATCGTCGAGATATGTAGGTTTCTCCAACTCATTGTTTTGAGAATAGCCCCTGGTTGTCGGAAATTGGAATGGAGTGCGAGCTCTCAGCGCTTGCTTGCGGGTAAAATAAGGAACCGAGCCTTGGGTTGCTGTGAATGGAAGCAAGGATTTAGGTATATAAGGTCTCGCTTCGCTCGTCATGTACTCCTTACGTGTTTGCAGCGGGCCCCAACAAACACGATTATTCTGTCGTATTATCGGCTACGCGGAAATTCTGACACTGGTCTCTTCAGGGAGCACGAAGTAACCTTAGGTGTGAGGCGCTGGCTACGTGGGTGTGGTATGTAGTTGTAAACAAATGTGTGGTCATAAATACACACGAGGATATTATCTGTGACAAGAAGTGGCGTTGAGGCGAGCCATACATAGTTCGACGGAGACGGAGGTGGAGAAAACAAGATAAGGAAAGCATTCGGTGACAACGTCAGGTGACTGAGAAGCGCCCATATATACGAAGGGCGTGTGGTGCTTCTTTCGTGGACGCTACTCGCGTTCCATCAGAGGGTCCACCCTTCTATCGACCTTTCCCAAATTATACAAAGCTTCTCTGTCTTGCTTGTGTCGCTAAATAACGCCAATACACCCAAGGTGGAAATCCCCTTCCTGTCACCGCGAAGGTTTTCCAAGACCACATGGACCGTCACGGTCCACAGCCAACTGTTCAAGCCAACCACTCAAGGAATCGTGGAAGTTCGAAGCGGAAGGAGACAGGTGAGGAGTCGCCGCTGACGGGATTAGGGATCCAAGCCCCTTCGTCGGGTTCTTGACGTGCGAATCCGTGTGCCGATTCGTCACGGACTCGGGCTTCTGACAAGTGGATGTTGTGCATGGCGTGTAGTGCACTCGAGATTATCAACAAGAGGAACACGGCGATTAGGGTCCACCATCTCGGGCCTTCGGGCTGTCGGCGGTCGAGAGACCGATGTCGCGGCTCTCTGTGATAATCACGGTGTAGAGGGTATAGGTACTGCGGTGGCTGGAGGTAGAATGGGTTGGGCTCAGAGACCGGCCAACTTGTCTCAGCAGAATGAGCATGGTGGCCCACGTTGATGCTGATGCTTGGTGACGGGGGTGGTGTGATAAGGATTGCTGGTATTATTGGAGTGTACTTCAATACGTGTTTTTCCTCGTCAATGGAGTCTGACGATGTAGACCACCGAGCAGGCCACGCTCGTCGGAAGTTCGACAAGCGGCTCATCATGATGCGGGGAGGAGTCCGGAACGAGTGGAGAGTCTATGTGGTTATATGGCACTGGCTACTGACGCCTCCTTCCAAATGTCACGCTGCTTCGCGCAGGGTCTTCGGCTGAACGGCCCAGGGCTGATCAATTGAGTGGGTTGTGACCCGGGCAAGGAGTCGAAAGCTGTACAGGAGTGGGTCAACAGCATTTCCGCGGCCATATATTAGTACATTAGCGAGACCCTTATCTAATGACGGAGCGGAGGCTTAAGTCGATCTTAGACATTGGCCCTGCGTCCGATCCGCAGAACGATGACAGAAGTAGGCTTCAGTAAAGCCACCTAATGTCATGGGTTAAAGTGGAGCACACTGATGGGCATTGCTCTGGCCCCGTGCGGGCTCGTTGCGAAGGCCTTATTTGAAGGGTTTACAAAATTGAGTTTGTGGCGCGAGAAGAGTAATCCCATTTGCATGGAATTCAGTACAGATGCGAGTCAACGGGCAGGAGGAATGGAACAAGTAGGTCCCCGGGAATTCTTTACGTTTAACTGAGCTTTTTTGCCGTGAGCGCGAGGTGAGCGCTATGCTCGTCGTAAGGGTTCTTGGATAAAGGAATTTCTCGCCAGAGATCGGGTGTGAGGAACGCGTACGTCTTGGTGATCTGAAAACCATGATAAGTTTAGTCGATTTCAATCCAGGACCACCAGTCGGATTCTGGCGATGAGAAGAATACTCACAGCAGCGAAAGTAGCTTTCAAGAAGTTACCCATAGTCGCGGTGCTCCCCTTCGATTGAGTATAGACGTCGTGTACACCCGCGAGCTGGAGAAGCCTCTTCGAAGCCGGGGCAGCGACGATACCGGTACCTCGAGGGGCAGGGATGAGACGGCACATGACTGATCCGACCTTGCCAGAGACCTTGCTGGGCACAGTGTGCGGCTCGGCGAGAGCAGCACCCCAGTAGCCTCGTCGGACGGGGATGACTGAGAGCTTGGCAAGAATGATGGCACCACGAATGGCGGTAGCGACTTCCTTTGCGCACTTGACACCGAGACCGACATGACCATCGAAATCACCGATAGCCACAAAGGCCTTGAAGCGAGTACGCTGACCGGCTCGAGTCTGCTTCTGGACAGGCATAATCTTCATAACCTCATCCTTGAGCTTGGGAAGGAAGAAGTCGACAATCTGGAACTCCTTAACGGGAAGAGAGAACAAGTAGATTTCCTCCATTGACTTGATCTTGCCGTCCTTGACCAGTCGTCCGAGCTTCGTCACGGGTTGCCTATGAGGTTGCACAAGGTTACTATAGTTGCCGATCGGCGGAATAGGATGCTGGCGTACCACTCCTTCTCCTCATCTCGTCTACCTCCTCGCCGAGGACCACGACGACCGCGACCGCGGTCACGTCCACGACCGAATCCACCACGTCCACGTCCAGCATCAGCCATTGTGTAGTTTTATTGACAAAATTTCTCGAAGAACGGAATATCGAGGCCGCGCCTATATGACAACAGAAATGGGGACTACGATTAGCGCAAAGCCTACTTTTGACAGGACGAAGAGGTCGTATACGTACAAAGGCGAGTTTTATGAGCTGAGGGAGGACGAGATCGGGATTAGGTTTAGAGTTCCGGGTCTTTGTTTGAGCTTGTTTGGGTTGCTAGTTGACTGCTAACGTCTGTGGTGCGTGAACCGCTACAGCTGATACGGCATTACCTGATCGAAGGAAGCAGGCGCATAGGACGCCGAGGAACGTGACCTAGTCACTATAGCCCTGCGGAGGCCGGCCTCATGATCTAATAGTACCCGTATTGCTGCTAGGGGCTCTCGAATGCCACAATGTGACCATGGTGAGGAGGTCAGCCCTGTCTTCCTTCTTCTCCACACCATTCCGACTCTTCGCCATGCCGTTATCCGCGCAGAACATCCCATTGTTGTTACAGTTACGAGGCTTGTACGACTCGAGCTAGTAATTCATTTATCCCTATTCTGCAATACGCTTCTGACAACTTTCTCACAGAGTCGCCGCTTTTCTTCATTCCGAAACATCCTATTTAGAATCAAGCCGAGTACCGAATCCAAACTACTACATCTCAACGGACATTCCTTGGAGGTTCTATCGTCCTCGACAATATCAAGCTCACGGACGTCCCGGTCGCCATTGGTGAGGCAACTGGCAGAACTGTTCTGGAAGAAGGCACGATGAGAATTGCTCCATAGGCTGAGGTGAGTTGCCCAATTGCGCGAATCTAGCGGGTCCGATTCACGACACAGGGAAACACCGATTCCGAAAGCACAGTTGCGGCTTGGGCATTATGGGTCAAGGACTTCCAGGTGATATTGGTCCATGGTAAGCCTTTCCTTTCCATCGAAGAAATGAGATATCCTTATATGCTTTGGACCAGGTCCCAGGTGTTAGGTCCCACACTTTATTCACAAACTTTGATCAACGGTGTCGCCGCCTTCACTTGTTAGGACTAGATTCTCAATGTTGACTCGCCTCTGATATCCATATCTACCAACTGCCTGTAGTCGCGACCACATATCAACTCAACGCGGATCAGACCTCGATTATTTATCAAGCCGACAACCGTCTCTAGGACACGAACCCACCGTATTATTTTTGGATCCTGTCTACCGTTGCCGCCTGGTACAAGGAGTCTCTCCTGATGCAGAGGGTATCTGAGGAGAGCTCCTTTCACGTCCGCTCTTTGCGTCTTCTTAACAGCTTCTATTGCACACAACTCTGGCTTGTTCCTCGGCTGTGTATGTAGCAACCTACCTACTTGTACTCAGACAATTTGTAAATCATTTGCAAGCCTCAAAGAGCAGCGAGTCAACTAAGTGGTCATCTCATTCAAAAGAAACGGAAGAAAGACATGAAAGTGCTTCCAGAGCAGGACAAGTACAACGTTCATCCGCTCAAATGGTCCATGGTACTAGGGGGAATGCAGACAACAGAAATCAAAAATAATGTAGAAAGGGCGGACCACCGTCCTTCATACACACCCCCAAGGCGTACTTTCCCATAGACGCAATCTAACAGCGTGGCTCTACTTCGTCGTCCCATCGCGCGGCACGGCATCATGCGCAATCCCATGGCTCGGTTCTGAATAATGCAGTCCCGGCGCCTCATAGCTCGGCTCGGCATAGTGCGTCTTCTCCGTTTCGTAGCTCGGCTCGGCATAGTGCGTATTCTCCGTCTCGTTGCTCGGCTCTGAATAATGCGTCCTCGCCGTTGCGTAGCTCGGCTCGGCATCATGCCCATGCCCCATCTGATCGCTCGGCTCTGCATAATGCACCTTCCCCATCTCATAGCTCGGCTCTGAATAATGCGACTTTGCCGCGTCCAGACCCAGCCCTGAATAACGCGGCAGTGCCATGTCATAGCTCTCCCGACCCATGAGAGCAGACCACTCCGAACCATCACCTCTAGACAGTCGCTTGTACGCGACAGCCCTCGTCTTCTTGCGTTGGAATCGTCTCTTCCAAAATATTACACAGCCCGCGATAGTGGCGATCAATCCCAGGCCCACGACGACAGCACCAGTAATAATGTAGGCTTTGTGCCCTAAGTAGAAGGTCATGAGGCCAAGCGGATCGGGGTCCTTGAACTTGAACCTGCGACCGACGATCTGACCCTCTGGAGGCGGGCTCTGGGGGTCGTAGCAGTACTTTTTGAAACAGTTCGAGCAGATATCCGATCGTGGCGTGACGGGGTTAGTCTTGAGCCGTGCACGGTCGAGGGCGGCGCATTGGAGACAATTTCCGTATCCAGGGTCAGCGCCCAGCTGCCCTTCCAAGAAACCATCGAATGCTGAGGCTTGTGCCTGGCTGAGGAATTGGGAAGTGTGCCAAGGCGCATATGAAAGCTTGAAGGTACGCGAACTGAAGAGTGATAAGTACATGGTTATTGAACACGAATACGCCGGCCTACTTGGTAACGGGGTCACTCCCATCGGACGGAGGGGCGTTGGGAATGTAAACCATGAGAGGGTACTCTGCAGGATTCTCTTTGGGGTCACAGCCGAAGAATGTGGGTCGACGACTGAGCCCGAGACGGCCAAAGTCGGAAAAGTTATCAGGGATAGGTGGGAACTTTTGGACGACGGTGGTGGTGACTTCCTGGGTACGGTTGCGAGACGCATAAATGGATTCACCCCTGAGAGTGCGCGGTTGGTAATAGAAATTGGGAGTCAGTCGAAAATGAAACGCACATAGGCCAATTGTCTACATCGTCGGCACTTGCATCAACGGCGACGATAACGTCGAGGTGTCGAGCTTTGATAAACAAAGGACCGAGAGGTACGTTCTCTTTGTTTGTAGCACCATCAATCAGCTCGATCCACTTCGATTCGGAATCCTGGAAAGTGCCAGGGTTGATACCCTGGAAGGGCTGGAAGGCAAGTTGAGGAAACATTCAAGTAGGGAAAGGGCAAGAACACACATTGGGGTAGTTGGCAACGTCGTCAGCACGGGTCGATACCACATTCAACATCCGCTGGAGAAGATTAAGTAAAGCATTGCTGTCATCTTGGTCAAAATCGTCGATCTTGTCTCTAGCTACAGAAAAGATTTGCTAGAAAGGTGAGTCAGCATCAGATATAAAATGGGTCGAAGTACAAAATACGGACATTGAACAAGCTACTGCTTGTGCCGAAGACGAACGCCGTCTGGTCAAATTCGGTCACACAAGCAGTAGCGTTGAGAGGTTTCCCGTTGATCAAGCGAGTACCCAAGAACTGTACATCGATGAATGCGGACAAATCGGGATCATAGCTGCCCATTTCCCAAGGGGTGAACTCGTACTGGGTCGAATTCAAGAAAAGCACGGTATCCTGTGGCAACTTGGTGAAGCCGGGAGGGCGCACATTGGCCACGACAATGGGTAGAGGAAATTCGCGCTTCTGGAAGGTCGGGATGTTCTTCATGTCGGACCAAAGGATTCCTGCGCCGTGCGAGGTGTCATTGGTGAAGAAGTTGTCCTCTGTGGTCATCGTATCTATCGTATTGAGATCGCCAAGTCCGGATAAGAAGTGATAGGATAATGCGCGCGCCCAAATATCCGTCATCGATGTGTCGAGCCCAGTTCGGCCCTTGTCGTCAGCGCTCCAGAGAAGACTCCTGTGGAGAGGTAGTCAGCAACTCGATGGCTATCAACGTTGACAACCAAGGGAGCATTGCACTAGCCAAGAATCCGGGCTTTCATGAACGAACTGATATGGAGAATGGTAAATTCAACAACGTACCCAAAGTAGAACTGATTTCTGTCGTTGTACGGGTTGAGACCGTACGGCAGCGCCAAACCCTTGTGAAGGAACCAACCATTGAGAGAACCACCTTTGTCGAGATTGCCGAGTACAAGATCTCGGGTGTCCGGGAAGTTGTGAAAGAGCATCGATGAGACGAGCCAGCTCCCACCACTGAGGCCTGAGAGGTAGCTGGACACTTGCAGGAGTCCGCCTGTGCCTTTTGCCTTTGCAGTCGTATCGCGTGCATCAAGGGCAGTTATTACACCAGCACCATTTTGTGATGCACTGCAAAGGAGGACATTAGCGATTTTTTGGCGTTCGCATAGGAACGCACCGGTAACCGCCACCACTTGCAGCGATGCCGATTATGGGGAGACCAGAACCATTATTTGCAGTTATTCCTAGCTTGTCGAGGTCATACCCCAGATGGCTGCCGTCTCCTACCCAGTCTCGCCAGGCGTCTGGGAAGAGCTTGCGGCGCTCGGCCAAATACTGGACCTCGCTGGGGCTGAGGGTCTGATTCGCAGCAGGAGGTTGGCGTAATAGGGTCTCAGGACATTGCTGGTTCGTCTTTGGCGCGTACGAGCCCGGATCCCTGGCATTCGAAAAGGGCAAGGCGGTGAGCAACCATAGGGTGAGCGGGAGGACAGAGGGGGCCATAGGATGGTGATGATGATGTGTTGTGGGCTGGACAAGGCGTTATGAGGCGAGGGGTGGACCCCGTGGGTTTGGTTGGGAATCAAGCAAGCAAACCGGTTCAAAACGGGCAATGCCCGCCACTTGGGTGCGGAATACAATCCCGTTTAGCACAGCCTGCTTTGTGTAGCCATTCAGGGTAGATATGGACCAATATTCACTTATCTGCCATAACAACGCATTCCCATTCGCACGAGTGAGGTAATGCCGATCTGCCATACTCTGTTTCGCGATCTCTTGCCACTTGGATTCCGGGCAGTGGTTGCGGTCAAGTCGGTCTCGCTTTCAATCAGCAGTCCCATAGTTGCACAGCATCCTGGGAGATCGTCGCGTGCCCATTGTTGTAAAGGTTTAATAATAGCAACAGTCCTATTTACTCCGATGGCTAATGGGGACACTGGGTACCCTGACACCATCACACCGTCGCCTATAAAAGCAACAAAAGGACGGTAGATTGCAGAACTCTGACACCCCTTTCCGGCGCCTTCGATGTCCTGAAGAATTTTCTAAACTCCAACTCACTCACTCACAACCCAAATTGAGGTCCAAGGGCAAGCTATAAATAGTGCTTTCATCACGAAACGGTGCCCTTCATGTTGCCGAAGTAACCGATAACGCCGAAGGTGAAGAAGATGAGGATGGGCCGAGGCTAATGAAAAAGCGTGTGATCCCTTACAGTTCCCTTGATATGTGTTATGGCTGATTGTCATACATAGCGCCTGAGCTGACCGCGGAAAGTGTCACTGAAGTCTCTGCGGCCGACTGCACAGGCGGTGCTGAGCCAGCAGACTTCATCATGGCCAGAGATGCTGAGGGGGAACCTGTTCCACCCATGGGTGGTATATAGTCCGGAGATTTGGATGAGGGATTGAGGGATGGTAATGAATACGCGGAAAACAAGCCAATCAATATTGAAAGCGACAAGGATTAAGTGGTTATAAGTGGTGAACGGTTTTCAAGAATTATTACAATTTATTCACGCTTTTTGAGCGCTTTCCTTCGGTGGCCCAACCATTACACCACTGGCCAAGTCCGTAAGAAAATCGGGGGCCATTAGTTACACGTTGCTATAACCTTACACTTACAGTACCAGCCTACACCACATCTTTCTGGACCAGCGGGAATCGACCGACCCTAGGCCCTGTAAAACTATTCAACAAGTGGGATCTTTGTGGTCTCAATTCCAATTCCGATCGAGCGGGAAAAGTGATCAGCAAATGGGAACACCCTCATTTCGGCTTCACCGGACGATGGCCGTGTAACATCCTTCTTCAAGTTTTCAGTTTCAGTTGGCATCGCCCATTCAGTACAAGGGTATAAGAATTGCATCGAACCTCGACTGAGTACACGATCAATCTATGACACACAATGATGGATCCAGACTAGAGGCGTAGACTGCTGGGAAATGGTCACCACTAAACGAACTCGACGAAACGGCTCAGGTGGTAACAAGGGAAACACGAGAAATGGAGACATGGAGGCATGGAGACATGGAGACTGCGAAATATGGCGGAGAAGGAGAAATTGTATAAATGGAACAACAATGGTAGAAGGACCACGATGGTCCGCATCGCGCTCGTGCAGACGTGATATCCGGAATTGGTTGATGTTGATAAGTCCTTTGATACCTCGTTGGAACCGGATTTATGCGTCGTGCATCGTGCGTACATGCTGTCGCAAGTTGTCTGAGCGACTGCAGCGGAAGTCGCAGCTGCCGCAAGCATGCTCTGTTACCAGCTGTGAGAAACCCATGTCCATAGTAGCCTGATACCGGTCTCTCACCTTTGAGGCCCATGTGCTTGGATTTGACATGTCTCCGTAGGTGCTCAGCGCGGACATACGCTAGAAAATAGCAGACACGCCATTAGACCACCACCAACAAATCAACACTGGGGTTAATTACTCACATTGAGAGCACTGATCGCATGCATGCGTGCGCTTGAGACCGGTCTTGCGAATCCTTATGCCATGTGTAAGACCCGTGGAGACGTCTTCGGCGACATCGGACAAAGAAGGGGTATTCAACGCGTTTGTGGTGGCCACCAAGGGGGAAACGGCACCAGATGGAGACGACGTAGCAGAATGCGCACTAGCATGAATGGCGTTGTGGTAGTTGGTGTGCGGCGAAGCAGGAATCGAGGCGCGCGGACCACGCAGATGAGGAGAAGAAGAATTAATTGCAACCTTGACCGCCGGTACTGGTAGAGCCAAAGATGGGTGCATGGGCGCTCCAGAAATATTGTTGGCGTCTTCAATGGAGGAAGGGCCTTGATACCGAGGAGCCCCGTGTGTCTTGAGAGAAACTGGAAGTGACGCAGATCTTGGCAAAGCGGCGGCGCCCGATCGTTTGGACAGGGGGTGCGACTCTTGATGCGGAAGTGCAGTCAAGGATGCGGAGGCAGGAAGAGGATACGAAGGGGCAGTAGAATGAAGGGCACTGAGAGTGATTGGGAATGAAGGAGGCGAATGCTGCTTACAATACCATTAGTGACGTAATCAAGCTGAGAAAGGGTGAACTCACCCAGGGTTGCCCCGCAGAGGTCGTGAATAAAGACTCCTGTCTCAATGACCCTCGCTGTGCAAGCGTACTCGATACTTGAACCAGACTGGCAGAGGAGACAACGGGGTGGCAGGCGAGCGAGGAAGCAGCACTACAGGGAGAGAAGACGCCAGGAATCATGTGTGCTGTAGTAGATTGAGCCTCATGGGCAACCACATCTGCTGGCGAAGTCGACCCCACCGAAAAGGGGAGGGTGCTATCCTGACCCATGGTCGCTGGAGATGGAAAGGCCAAACCAGAGTACACCACAGGAGAAATTGATGGGGTTATGTCGTCGAACGCGTGCTCGAGACCGAAAGGGGAAAACGACTCTGTTGAAGTGGCTGGAGAAGGCACGGGCCGCGGGGAACAGCGAGCGCAAACTTGACCACAAACACAGTTCTGGGTACTCGGAATTTCGGGGTTGGACGCGCTTGACGCGCAGTTCTGGAGGTCGAATCCGGTCGACGGCGCAGGAAGTGCGGAGAATGGCCAGGGTTCACCAAGCTCGAGTGTAGAGGAATAAAGCCTTAACCATGCCTCGTCGTCCAATATTCCCAGCAGCGACAGGTCTAGCGCGCAATCGGGGCCGGAGTAGGTGGCCGACGGCATATTGCAAGCCGGGTCGGGGAAGTTTGCTGAATTGAAGGCCATGTAGACTGCAAGAACGGCGAGCACTAAGCAGCGATGGCGAAACGAAGGGGTGGGAGATTACTGGGGGATTGCGCAGTTCTACAATTGGGCGAGCCTATATACTCGACGATGAGTAGGCATACAAGAGGCTTGTTTCGGATCGTATCCGTTGTCTTGGCCATCGGACACATGTGGCTTCCTTTCAGGGGTTCGTCGCCGCTAGGAGCCGGCGGCATTGTCAGAGAGTTGAAGAGACCGGAATGCAACGCCATCGCAACACCATTGCAACGCCGTACAACTGCCTCTGTTCATGTTCACGTCATGTTCACGATCTGCGCCTTGGTTAGTGCCCAGTCAGCGAGCCGGAGCAGTGGTGGGAATCTCCAACAGACAGCGATAAACCGACATCGTCGGAGACCCGAGACCACACCACGCGAGCTAGGAGGTGGCCACCAGATTCAATGGTTGTTGTCACCACCCACCGCAACTCCTAGCGCATCGGGATCGCCCTACCTCCGGTAAATGATAGGTCATACCGCTTCAGGCATTGTCCTCCGACCCGATGACATCGGTCCGTAGCTGACTCGGACATGCCGTGACTGCCGATTGTCTTGGCCTAGAGTTTCCCCTATAGGAAAAATCAGTGCCCGAGTTCGGGTTCCTCGTTCGTCAAGGAGGAGATGGAAAAGGAATACCCATGGTTAGCTTTAAGATCTTCTAAATCGTGTCTTAGCACTGCGTCCACTCGTGGCGAGAGGAAAAGTGCTTTTAAGGATAAGCGATCTTCAGCGACTCGAAGGAGCATACGACATGGTTAAACTAGTCCAAGTGTAGGATAGTCATGTCCCTGGCGATCTTTGTTCCAGGCAGGGTGCCAGTTCAATCCAAATCCGTAAGAATCCCGACATTGCACTGGACGACTGGGAGTAGAAGAGCTATTTTTTAAACCTGGTACAGGTGGTGATTAGGATGGGACGAGATGGCTGATTCGGTACGCGCTTATTTCTGGATGGGCGCGGCACTACACAATTCCTCCGCTGGAGGTCTACACGGCAGCCCATTTACTGAAGCGACCAGAGTTGCTGGAGGACGATGCGAATTGGAAATCAGTGGTTGAGGACGCTTGGAATTCTTAGACCACGTTGTGGTAGGGAGAGCGGTCCTGATATGGGAAGAAGCAGAGATGGTGATGAGGAGGAGAGAATAGATCCAACTCGCGATCATAAACGTCTTAGCATAAACAGTAGGGAGGCGACTGGGAATTTGGCTGTGGTACATCTACGGCTAGGGGTCAATATGTGCGTGGTGCATAGCGGGTGGGGTGTCGTGATGTCCTGTGCTTGGTCGAGAGACGTGGAGGTCACCCCAGACCTCGAAAGACACAGTGCCGAGAGAAGGTCTGTAAGCCCCATTTGACGGGGGGTGATTCTGATCTTGTCTCCTCTCCCTGTAGACAGGAGAAATAGGCCGCACGCAGGGCAGCGGCGAATGGTCTCACCTTGCATAGTTAACGACATCTTGTATCGTGTTTATGATAAAAGAACAATCTTGCCATTGGGAGCATTTAATGCTGCAAGCGCTCGAAAATACGCGCTCGACTTCCACCAGCAGGTGCCCTTCTATATCCACAAGAGCCATGTGAGTATCATGAACTTGCCCCAGGAAACCAACAGACCTTTGAACAGAGTCAGCGATCGTACCAATCGAGTGACAGCTCTACATTGTCTTTTCATGGTCACATCTTCCGAAACCAATACGATACCACCAGACGGGTTACCTCCGTAAACGTAGATACGTTAGGTCCACCTTCCACTATCTCCATTCGCATTCTGGGCCCCTAGAGGGAGGATGCGGTTGCGGTATCAGTACAGATGTGAGGATTACTAGGAGTGATTCCACCACAGACGCAATGAAATGACTGTATAATCTTGGGCAGAAGTAGCGTTATAAGCTATCCAAACTACGACGAGATCAGTGGTTTGGCAGTCATGGCGTCGGAGTTCACGTGTGACATCAACGCGGGAGTTAGTAACGATAAAGCAGGCTTCGTTAAGAGTAGAGGCTAAATTACCTCGCATCAGCCCCTGAGGTGTCACATTGAACGACATTTTTACCTGCTTCCACATTTGTCCGCCTCTCGTTGATTGGGAGTGGCATTCCGCATGTCCACATTCTTAGTGGCCCCCATTCTGTATAAGGACCACCGGTAATGGTACTGCCTTGTGAGTGTAAGGCGCATCGTTCTAGCATTGAATAACTCGAGAACCAATCCACAAACTGGTTGAGTTGATGGTGACCACCTCTGGTTGATCTCCCGCATTCAATCCCGCGTCAATTACAATATCAGGTGCGTCCAAACTGGAAGAAGGCTTCAGACGCGAATATATGGAACATACATTCTTTATAGCTTTTCGTGACCGTTCTCTTATTCGGCGAGTTGGTATGATATCAGCATTGCCTCCAGCACCTGGCTGTTAAAGTATGCTTGATTCTTGGTCTGACACTGGACCCAATAATTTAGGCAATCTCACATCGGGCAGTCCTGGAACAATCACTCCTCCTTCACTTTTAAAGACATTTGGTGTCAGGTAGGCTCGACAGCCGACCTGCTCAATCTGAACCTCGTTCCGGAGATATAATCAACGTGGATGGGCGAATGACGTTTGCAAAACAGGACTACGAAGCTCACCGTTATGACAGCGTCCTTCTACCTAGCAAACCCCATGTATCCTCGCGGTCTTTGTGCCAGTCGACTACTTTGATGCGAGCGGTGAGTATGGTAGACGTCAAGAGGATGGGTAGATTTGTTACGACTCGTACAAGCCCGTTAGTCATAGCAGTGTACAGCACCCCGTCGCACCTCTGGGTTCCCTGAGCGCATATCCCAGACACTCTTCAACAAGTTGGTTGACTCGGATGGCGAAAGGTTGGGATTGAGTACCACTTGTATAAATGGTAACGGTCCTATATCATCAGGTAGAGATAGTGAGGCCAGCTTGAGCCCCTCCGTCTTGGTTTGAGCGACTGACGGGAATCTCGTCAAGTGCGATGCACAGTTTGGTGACTGCAGGCTGACTGGCTTCCATAGATGGTGTTAGGAGCGGCACGAGGATATAGTGAACCATGCGAAGCATACCTTCGAAGCGGCTTCTCGAACTTTCAGCGTCGTATGAATATGGACCATTTGCGCTTGTAGGTCCTCAAGGTCCTCCTGAAATTCCTGAAATCCGTCCGCGGCTTTGTCATGAGCAGCGGCGGTCTTGTTAATCACGCCAAGGGTACCAACGACGATATGTACAGCGAAGCCGACCACGCCGATAGTCAAGCCGAACGTGTCTACAGTAGATCGTAAAGCACTTGGGAGCCATCGGAGTTCAAGAGGCTATCGTGTTAGGACAATACGAGTGCCTCGAGGTACCACTAACGCCGTGGATAAGTGCTGCCGTCTGGATGGTTGTTCTCGTCTCTACTAGACACACTCTCATTATGCCGTCTCGTCAAGTTGACTCCCGTCTGGCACAGTCGCATCGGCATTCGACAGCTCCACGGGATCGTCTGTAGCATGATGGAATATATCCTAGTGAGTAGCACAAAAGCAGAAAGAAAGGGGATATCCAGCGATAGAGTCGTTGTACATATATATCAGAATTGTGCGAGCGAGTGGATGGAGGAGCGTCACTCAACTTCAAACAAAGCAAACTACAATCAACCTCCGACCTCCGGCCAATGTCCCAGTGTCCAGAAACCGGTTACTACCACTGTCCTAGATGTACTACAGCGACTATCGTTTGTACCTATCGTTTCTCTCTCCTCCAGTGGGGCCCATCCTCCATAACCCGGCCTCACACATGCCACAAATGTCGGAATTTGCTCCAGACTGTGTATTCTGCTGCAATGTCCACGATAGTTAGCTCTTTGTATCTGTAGCTAGCCTAGTTGTTATTCCCGCGACTTGGACCTGACCACCCGGGTGCGTGTCCGGCGACGCTCTAACTGACACTGCGCGTATGTCTCCACTTTGGTGGAACACCGTTTTCTGTCAGTCCATTGATAGACCAGGTCGAGGCGCGCGAGAATTTGTCGTCCGTTGAGATATCGGGTCACAGGGGTGACGGGAAGCGTCGGGAAGCGTCGGGAACCATTCAAACGGGTAATATGAGGGGCCAAAACAAGATGTCTTTCGCATGTAGAGGATTACGGGGCATGTGCAGGTCGAAAGAGGTAATCATGTGTACAGGAGAAGAAGGAAACGAATAAAAAATAGAATCTATAACACAATAGTCCAGTGTGGTCAGCGATTGCGGGTCTGTGGACCGTAGCGAGACTGGCCTGAGCCTGAGCGAGGCTTGCAGCCCCTCTGGATGAAGAGAGATTGAAACAACATGTACTAGGTTATGTTACAAACGTATTGGAGGGGTGGTGATTGCGATGATGTAATTTTGTGAAATTCCAGAGTGTCGCAAATGTGTCCCGAATGTCAGGCAGCACTCTATTGGCACTGGCGGAGGTATTTGTCCACCTATAGCTATCCGAGAGCAAATGATATAATTGATGGCACCCAACGTTAATGTAAGTGAGACAATAGCCCGTGTTTATTGATCAAGCTACTCACATCTCCCAACTTGATCCCGATTTCGACGACTTCCTCGTTCACTGGGGCTACCGAACTCGATTCGCGGAAAATTTTTGACGTCTGACGCTGACCCAAGTCCTCCCGGGGGCTTGTTTCGTCGATGGGCGTGTTCAATTGGTCATTATCGACGCGTCAGGAGCAATCAATAGACTTTACATCGAAGCCAGGGACAACGCCCTATCGCAGGGTTCGAAGCGGTGCGGCTACTTGTGGGCGTGAGCGACGGATGGTCGTATTGGTCGTAGGTAAGCTAGGGGTCAGAGAGGATTTGATGTCTCTCTTTTCTGGGATTATTTTTCATTATTTATACTTACGGTTATTATTAAGCATGGTCAATGAATCGCCGATATTCGTGATGCGCTGGGATGCATGTGCCAAGTAAGGCTCTGTAGCAGTAGACACGCGTTTTCTAAATCCTGTTCAAGGCCAGCTGCACTTTGGACGCCCTTGTCGGCTCTCTACCGCAAATACCGTATCCCAGTAGGCGCAACGCCAGTCGGTGCCGGTTTATCAAAGGCTATCTGGGTGTGACAGATCCGAGTAACGTCTGAGTCGGACCCCGCAAAAAACTAGAATATCGTGGCCCGGGTGAGGCTTCCGCGCTGCCTTCGCGTGAAAGTCGGCAACTTGTTCAATGCTAGGCTCAATGTGACTAACCTAATGCATCCGCCTGACCAGCCTCAGCCAGAAGCCTCGCACTGGATAGCGAGCATGAGGCTCACACGGGGTTCGACTCTCTTGGACTCTGCCTACCTCATCTCGATCTGAACCGCCCCTCGCTCACGACCTGAACGACAACCTTTCCTGTTCTAAACGACTCACCTCATCACGCGACAACCAACGACTTACCACGATCCAGCCATGCCAGTCCCCACTACGGAAACTACAAGGAACCCAGACGAATCGGACACGACACAAACTCAACCACAGGGAAAAAGGGGAAAGAGAAAGTCCCTCATCAAAGCTAGAATGCTAGCCAGGATCCCCGATATGAAGGTCCGCGGCACCAGGTCGAACGAGCCGGCGCCGCTCGACGTTGCGGCCTCAGAAAAGAACAAGCGAGCGCCTAGAGCGATCGGCAACCCCGCCAAAAGGAAAAGTAAGAAGGAAGAGGAACAAAAGGATAGCGAGGTTACTGTCAACGAGCGGTCGGGGAGGCTGGCCCGGTTTTGGGGCACCCTTTTCGCATGTTTCGGCGTCAGGGCGCTACCCAACCATGACAAAAAGCGCGCTGCTGGTCGAGTTGATAATTCCTCTTTGTCCAGTTCGCAGGAGACCGCACACCAGGCACCCAGCAAGAAGGACAAGGATATCGTCGATGAGAAGGGAGTTTTCCGGGCGGAGGGCGCGGAGAGGTTGAAGGAAAAGTTTGAGGACACTGCCAGTTCTGGGCTCACCACTGCGACTGGTGCTTCTCTTACCACGGATCCCGACGGGGCAGTGACCCCGCAGGCAACCCAGAAGGCGCAAAATATCGCGTCCGACTCTTCTACGGGGCCTTCTATAAATACAACCCCTTCGATTTCTATTCCGCCTCTACCACTACCACTGGTGGTTACAACCCCAGTGCATACCCCGCATACGCCTACCCTACCAGCTGATGCTGAAGAGACCGATACGGTGATTGTACCCCCAACTCCGTCAAGGGCCTCTCATACTCTCCCACTTGAGGAGACCCAAGGCTTAACAGCTGGTGCAGTCGTTCCACCGGGAGCAACAGCAGAAGATTACCATCAGAATGCAGTTGTTGGGGCGGACGATGGCAATTCAGAAGGCACTTCTTTCACCGACGACGAATTCCATGATGCCCCCGAAGAGGATATGGAAGCCGAAGAAGCACGACTTGTCGCGAACGGTGGATCAGGTATCCCGTCTGGGCCGGTAAGTTCTGACCCCTTCGTTGAGCCGCTCGTCAAAAAATTGATTGGCGCCACACTCAGGATGGAAAGCCGAAACCTTTGCTCCCACCAATCGCTAATCGCCACAAGGGACGAAAGTGCCTGGTGCTTGACATGGACGAGACCCTATTGCATTCGAGCTTTAAGGTAAAGCCTGAGCCTGGAGGGCGAATTGCCAAAACTGTCACTGACCTACTCACTCAATAGGTGATGCCAACGCACGATTTCACCGTGGCCGTAGAGATTGAGTGGCAATGGCACAACGCATATGTGCTCAAACGGCCTGGGGTTGAGGAGTTTTTGCGACGGATGGGCGAAATCTACGAGGTGGTAGTGTACACCGCAAGCGTGAGCAAGGTGCGTGTTTCCCACTTCCATTGGTGATCCCTCCTTGTGTGCTGACAGGTTCCGGGCAGTACGCGGATCCTGTGCTGGACAAGGTCGATGTCCACAAAGCGGTGACGCATCGCCTGTTCCGCGAAAGTTGCTACAGCCACCGCGGCAATTACGTCAAGGACCTCTCCATGCTCGGTCGGCCACTGGTGGACTGCATTATTCTCGACAACTCGCCGGCGTCCTACTTGTTCAACCCGAATAACGCTGTCCCCGTGATGACCTGGTTCAACGACCCGCATGACACCGAATTGACGGATCTCATCGGCTTTTTGAGCGACCTTGCCACTGCCGGAGATGTGCGAGGGATTTTGGCGCGTAATATCTAACTCGACACGATGTCGTGTTTCGACCTCGTGTTGAGCAGGTGTACGAAGAAGGGTGAGGTGGATTTTTAGACTGCGTCTCAAGGACGAACCTATACATTGTTATAACATTTGCACATGACATGGACTCTGCACCCACCCCACTTTACACGAGCACATCCTCATCTGCACTTTGCCCATCTGCGCAATTTCTTTCTTGTCCACATATAGCCCTATTCTGCCAGAACCACTTCCGTCGTCTGTTCAGCACGTTCGCACTACCACCAGTGATAGCAAACAAGCAAGCCCTGTTCTCGTTCCCCATAGCATAGTCGTCTGCCATTCACAATCCCGCCCTCTCCTTCCAACCCACATTCTCCTTGCTCCAGTTTTGCCTCGATCTATTTACATTCGCAGCAGCAGCATGGACGATGTATCCTTTTTTTGCACGTGCATCTCTTCCTACACTTCTCACCTCATCGTTGCCTGCGTTCCACCCGCTTGCCTGTTCCTTGATTAATGATTCTATTTTTTCTTCTTGATTTTGCAGCCGTGTATTGAGAGTTTGTCACGCTATATATCATCTCATGCGCCAAGTCCCATCCATGCATACCAACCGTGAGCGTGGGGTAACTTCTTCACCTCGGCGTCTCCAACATTGCGGCGACCGACCACGGCGGTGGCAATTCAGACGAATTTCGACCTCGCACGATTTCGACCGATACCCGCGTTGTTGCGCGCACACGCAATTACGAAAGTTGTAAATCTTTTCACTCATCTCCAGCTACAGAGATAGGTGTCGGTGCTCGAGGATGCCAACCAGCTCGCCAGCGCCGCTGCAAATCGACCAAACGACGATTTTCTCACTCCTCGGGACAGTGGTAGTCCTAGCAGGTGCATATGCATCCTCTCTACGCGCTCTGCCACGCCACAGCAGCACAAAAGCCCGTGTCCTCTTCGTCTGGCACCTCTTCGACGCCCTCATCCACTTTATCTTCGAAGGCTCCTTTCTCTGGAACTGCTTCTTCGTGCACGCCCCGTACGATCCATCTTCGCCGAGCGCGTTTCTCCCCCCCAACGTCCACTTTTTGGATCGGCCCGACCGCATGTTCGGCGCTGCGTACGGAACAGGGCCGTTTTCCAAGCTGTGGCAGGAATATGCCAAGGCCGATAGACGCTGGGGCGGCACCGACCTCACTGTGGTTAGTCTCGAGATTCTGACCGTGTTCGTCGCCGGTCCGCTGGCGCTTTGGTGCGCAGAAATGGTCAGACGCGGAGAATGGAACCACCTGGGGAGGAAAGGCGTTGATAACGGCAAGTGGTTCTGGATGATTGTGTTGGCTACAGGAGAGCTGTACGGAGGTCAGTAGTCTCTTCTTGCGCTTGCGTTTGCGGGCTTCGGCATTGACCTCACCTCGACCCAATGCAGGGTGGATGACATTCGTTCCCGAATGGCTGAGCGGTTCTCCTAATCTTGTCACATCCAACTTCATGTACAAGTGGGTCTACTTGTTCTTCTTCAATACCCTGTGGGTCTGGATACCTCTTTGGATCCTCGTTGAAGCATACAAGGGTATTACCGGTACCACAGCCAAAGGAGGACGGGTGGACGGCGGCAAGGAACTGTAATCAGTGATCCGGGTTTGCGTACAGCAGATAGCTGTGCACGTCTGATAGGTGATATATGGATGGGAATCTCACCCACAACGTCCTTGTTTGTTCCATGACATATAGGGGATGGTTTTGGTCCAAAGTATAATATAAGCATAACCACATACGGGAAACTCGCGATGGGGGGAATGTTGTATATCCGCAGAGCTAGACCTTACAACTAAGAGGATGGTTCCTCATTTAGAACGATACAAGTCAGCCCGCCTACATACTTGCTCGCGCGTTGGAGATCGACTCTACCCCCCTGTATAATTGTTTACCTTTTCCTCCGTCGCTTACATTATAAGAGGGTATTCGCTATAGTCATGCGTTAAGGGGTCAAGGCTGGATGTTGTAAGTGAATTCTCAATATATTGCAAGCAGATAAAACGGCTGTGCTGAAACTGGAGAGACCTGACACCCTACACTCATCTATGGCCATTCTAGATCACATTTGTTATTTCACGGAACTCTGTGCGCTCAACCATCATGGTCTAATATTGGTCCAACTCAAGTTCTACTTCGGCCCTTGTGTTTACGAGGCTGCTTGTACTCATGACCCTGCCTTTGATTGCGATGACCAAGAGAGGACCAGCCTGGAAGGCAGGTGTGGGTGACGCGATGACTGGAGTACGCATACGTATAAGAACTTGGACGACGGAAGGAAGATAGGAATGAAAGGTGGGCCTCCATGGATAGCAGCAAAGGATATCAAAAGCTGTGGCTCAACAAAGACGTGACAGGTACGACCATGCGCGAGGTGCTGCTCGGTTTACAAATCCGTGCGCTTCGATCCTGTGAGAATGAGGTTATTGACCCTTAGGTGCCCGTATGCACATGCTCTGAGTGATCACTTTCTCAAGTATCATGTGTCGATGTGTCAGGCCTTGAAGTGCTTGAGGTCAAGGGGACGAGTAGTCAAATCGACTGTCTGAGGCCAATAAGAGCGTCCAAATGAGACCCTCATCGTTTTGGAATGTGCCCTCGCGACAACGAGCGTACAGGAAGCGGCGAAGTGCTGCGTGCTTTGTCCGAAACTTGATCCCACTTCCCTCTTCCGACCCGACCCTAGCCACTCGCTCGATAGGAATATAGTATCTCCGTTCTGCCAATTAATTACGCGTTGACATATTGAGCAAGTGCCTAATATTTATCAAGCGACGGGGTATCGAGTGCACGATCAATATCCTCTCCACGCATTTCGTCAAGCACCCTTCTTGCAACCCTATCGCTTACTAGGTTTACAATCACACATTGTATGTACACCCGCCATGAACACCTTTCCACCGCCCGAGCGACCATCAGGCCACGAGCAAATATCGCAGCTGCTGTTGCCAGGGACGGACAGGACCACTACTAGCATGAAGACGAGCACCAGTGACCCGTGATATACACGCACCCGGTCTCGCATGGTTCGGTTCCAGACCCGCACTGCGGTGGCCAGGGTGCGCAGTCACAGGGTGCGATTCGGGAAGGGAGACGAGCCCAGCACCCACCACATATACTCTGAATAATACCAAGCGAGTGGAGCAGAAGGGGGGATTCAGCGCGCCTTCCAGGAGCGAGGAGATACGTACGGATTATCTCCTTATTCGTCTCCCACACATTCCTATATTGGGTCTAACCATTGGTCACCTACTAATTCTTCACCCCCTCAGGCCCGTCAAATGCTCCGAATGATGCACCAGTGACGAGCTTCACCGCCAAAGTGAGGAGGGAAATGATCCCTGTAGTCAGACTGAATGGATCTGCCATGTGGAGTGGACGATGAAGACAGGAGGGTTGACGCCGCAATCGTTGGGAGGTTTGACCCGCCCGAATCGTTCTCTTGGGGTTTGCACCGCCTCACCAGACACCGTTTACGCCCTGACTACGCCCTGACCGTGATACCGGTTTCACAAATTTGAAACCGATTGACAGGAGAACAGCATTAATACGTCTATGATCCTCGAGCTGGAGTGGTGTGCAACGAGATCCTAGTTTGGTCGAGATGGATAACTGAGTGTTGATTGAGTGGTTATGTGGGCTCGCCCGTCGCGTGGGTGAGCAAGAGGCACCTCGGGCACTCGGATCTGGGGCCTCTCAGGTCCCGCGACAGGTTCAGGTTTTCCCCTGCATTTAAGTGGAGCGCTGCTCAGGATGCCACCTGAAGGGTAGTGGCCTCGCCGATCCGCCCCGCCCCGCCCCGCAGTCCCGCCAATCCAGGCGTTTTACGTTGCAGCGAATAATTTTTATATGAATATACTCATGTCTTCCTTTCTTGTTGCGCCTTATTGCGCCCAATTGGCATGTAAGCGAAACCTAAGCACCTTGAACCTGAGCGCCCATGATGCGCGTCAGGTTGTACTAATTGACTCCCCGTGGTACCTTGGTGTTATTCACAATCCCGCCCTCTCCTTCCAAACCGCATTCTCCTTGCACCAGTTTTGCCTCGAACTATTTACATTCACAGCAACATCATGGACGATCTTTATTTATGTTACCCTATCCTCGCTATTACATGTGTGCCACTCTGAAGCGTGTTACTGGAATCATGTATGCGCTAACGACCGAGCACCGGTCAAATGCTGGTTTGCAAACCGAGTCCCGTGTCAGTGCTGGTTTCCATTCTCAGTTCACATGTATTTGACGCATCGTTTAGTACCTAAGTCGTGTCCTTGTATATGACAATAGGACAAGAGTTACTACCCCTTCGAACCTTTGAGGTCAATTTTCGTCAATTTAGCATGCTGAGACCTAACCATTTTTTGGATGCAATGTGCGATGATTATGGCCCCTTTCCCTCACCGGCTCCTCACACCACCACCTCACAGCACCTCCCGGAACCTCTGCAACGCGACCCAGATCCCCCGGACCCTATGCTCCGGGCTCCTTCTCGCGTGGACCTGTGCCCGCCACTCGGGCCGACGGCATATGTATTCAGGTAGTGTAATTACGCGCGTTGTGATCGTGACCACCCATCCGAACGCCGCCAGACCCACCATAATATCCTGCCACCCACGTAGTATAGCCATTCCACTCACAGCCTGCGCTGTCCGGTAGCCTCATGTATAGGATAGACGATCATGTATTTAATTCTCGAGTTATGGAACACTGTTCCGCACTCGACGTCTCGTAAATAGACGTTTTTATTCCATGCACCCCGCCTCGATTGCCAGCCTCACTCTTGGACCCGCCCGCCACCTCGACTTCCACACCGGCCCTCAAGACCTCGGACCCCTTCCCTGCCAACCTCCCACCACTAGCACCACCGGTCTAGCCAGCCGGAGCCCGGCCTGTGTGCGCAGTCAGTCCCCGGACGTCGTACCTAGTCAGAGCGCACCGTCGCCGAGACAGATTGGGCGCGTAGTGGGACAGCGACAAGGGTAGCAGCTCCTACAAGACCGTAAGTCGTCCGTCAACCCATTTCCTCTAGGAGAACCCCCTTCCGTCGGCGAACGGACGAGACCCTCGGAGTAGTAGGATCTGCCGGCGCGCAGACGAATCTCTTCTTCACCGGACGTCCTGGGACTTACGACCCGGACCCGATTCATCGCACAATGTTTCCCACATTGAATCCACCGGCGAAATTAATCCCTCCTATACTAATCATTCCTCCCCTCAGACCTGCCAAATGCCCCGAATCACGCTCTGGATACCTCAACGCCGTGTTGCAAGGAGGATTAGATTCACCACTCGGAGTAAGCAGAAAGGTGGTGGAGAGGCTGGAGAACGCGACTCTCTGGGCGTGTGATGGAGAATCTACCCAGACGAACAACCCCCGCCGTGCTGGCCGCAGCTGGATACTCTCATGTGACCACCACTACCGAGACAATGAACGTCAATACCACAGCACCAGAATGGCTCGGACCATGTACCGCCGGATCGAATGAGCCACACAATTTTAAATGAAGTACACAGAAGAAACACTTTCTCTACGAAAACTATGTACACAACCGACGTTCATATAGAATTTATGTGCAGCTAGATCAACTACGTGATATGGAGTTCACCTGTTGTATGGTACCAGCACCCTATAGCTAGACGACATGGAGGACAACTTTAGAGCGACCCAAAAACTTTATGCATTCCTCTTCCATCCATTTAGACACGAAGAAACTCTCAATTCTGGTGCATTTCTGCACTAACATTGAGAGGTCTGTTGCCCATTGTGGCTCTAGATGATAGACAATCCGGGGGAGGAGTGCATATAGACGCAGACAGAGAGGACTAAATGAATCACGCAATGTATCAGTGGATGTCCAACCAAAATCGTCTGCCTCAATATGCAGCGCTTTCAGAGCAGGGGCCACAAGCCCGGTGAGGAGGTCTTGTGGCAAGTCCCCACGAAGTCTGAGGGTCTGTAGGCGTTGAAACGGGGGTGCCGGTTTGGGGTTAGGAAGCGTTCGTGCTTGGCGGGAATGCGTGGTAAATAGGGTGAGATCTCGGAGTGCTGGAAATAGTGAGAGGGTGTCTGTGTCATAAGGTGCCCAACCAGCATAATTTCCAAAGGAGAGGGTAGTGACATGTGCAAGGTTTGTCCCCCAGAGAGAAGGATAGGGTTCACAATGATCCAGCATTTCTACTTTCTCAAGCACAGGGCAGTTTGGAAATTGGGTTCCATCTATTGGATCCTTAAAGTCAGTGAGACAGAGATGTCGCAGAGACCGTAACACCTTGGGGAGCAGAGCCATAATCATCTTGGAGGTCCTTCTATCCCTTCCACTATGATCCCATATAAGCGAGGTACATCTCTCAGAGCCCCTGTTTTCGGGAGTGCTCAATGCTCCCAGAGGGCCAGGGAGAAGATCACCATCGAATCTACCAGTAAGCATTATACGAATACAGAGTGGAAGTGAACTACTCCAACGGAGACATTGCTCGGTGAAACTCTTGGCTTGCTCGACTGGGCGTCCCCGAAAGTGCTCGAAAAATTCAGTATCAAAGGATATAGTCGTCCACAGAGAGGCATCATTGACTGCTGCATAGTAGAGCCCTTTTGAAGCAAAAAGCAGGTGTCGGAGCGCAAGGGGCCCATCACTGCAGAGATGACAGAGTATCTTGCTGAGTACACGAGATGGCATTCGCGATAGTTGGCCAGTGTTAAGGAAGTTATCAAACCCAAGATCCAATTGAGACATGAACACAGAATCTCGCTGTAGTCTCATTGTAGTGGAGGTCCTTCGGCTGGAAAGCTTCCATGCTCCCTCGCGTCGTTCGAGCCATCCAGCCAATTTGATCCGAGCAGTAAGCATGGTGGATGTTGAGACAGTTGACATGGGCCTTGAAATGTGCTCGAGACGATTGTTGGTGATGTTATAGAGATCTTGGACATGTTTGAATGAACTCTCGAGGTTCTCGAGGCATGCCCGTATTTCAAATTGCATGCTCTGGAGGTTGGATACGAGATCGGCGACCTTGGATGGCGAGAAGTTGTGCCTGAGTATCGTTTGCACATATTCCAGCGATTTCTCGTTGGCGGGCAGAGCGATAGACTCTAAATTCGACTTTTCAGATTCAGCACGATCCGTGAGCCGCTCGAGGGTGGCGTAAGTCTCGTCAAGAGCGGTGCAAAGGGTCCGAATTGCTTTCTTCCCCTGTTTACTGGCCTATCGTGAGTGCTACTTCAAGTTAGACTAGCTAGACGGAACCTACTCTTGGAGGAGTTTCTTAAATGCGCGGTCCTTGGTATTGGTGGCCAAGAATTGAAGTGTACTGTGAATTTGATCCATTTGCTTGTCAAGTCGTTCGAGATCCCACTGCAGAGCCTGTAGCTCATTGGCAGCCTCACGATGAGCGGTGATGGTCTTATCGATCATGCCAGCTGCACCAGCGACGAGCTTTATCGCCAAAGTGAGGAGGGAAATGATCCCTGTGGTGAGGCTGAATGGATCTGCCATGTGGAGTGAGCGATGCAGATAGGAGGGTTGAGGCCGCAATCGTTTGGAGTTCTGACCCCCGACTTGTTCTCTTGGTTAAATATTTGGCTACTGCACTGCCTCGCCAGTCGCCCTGACTACGCCTCTGACCGTGATACTAGTCTCCACAAATTTGAAAACTGATTGACAGGAGAACGGCATTAATACGTCTATGACCACCGGGGACATATCGGTCATCCCCGAGCTAGAGTGGCGTGCAAAGAGGCCACAGTTTGACCAAGGTGTGCAACTGTGTGTTCACACGTCGCGTGAGTGAGCAGGGGGAATATGTATTCAGATAGGTTCTACAACAAAGTGAAGAGGCAAAGTGGTCTAGTGCTACACGCGTATCGTAATATGAGAATGAGGCGTAGGAAAGCACGAGAGGGAAGAGATACGACAGGAAGTAAAGAAAACAGAAAGCGAGTTCGTTGCGAACGGTGATATAAAGAGGAGAGAAGAACGAAAAGAGCAACTAAGCAAACCAAACTCGGCAATCATGATACGTGAATAACTCTATTCACTCCAACTGCGACGCTTTAATGTGTCCAATGCTCTTGCCCTTGCAGAAGAGATGGCGCGCGAGGTAGTCTGAGCGGCGGGGGTGTTGGAGTTGGTGATTCCTCCAACTACTGACCGGGTGGCGTAGTGGTTAACGCGCCCTTACTGGATATGGGGAGGTCGCGGTCTCGAACCCCGGTTGGGCCAACCTTTTCTCTTCCTACAGGGGGAATGTATCGCGGCAGCCAGGATTGGGGCATTTGGAGGGAGCTGGTCGGCGAGATGGGATCGCACCGATGGGCTGAGAGGACGACTCGGACACGACACAAACTCAACCACAGGGAAAATGGGGAAAGAGAGAGTCGTTCATCAATGCTAGAATGCTAGCCAGGATCCCCGATATGGACAGAAAGCGCTGGCCTCAGAAATGCCTAAACAAGCGCCGAGAGGATAGCATGGTTACCGTCAACGAGCGGTCAGGGAGGCTGGCACGGTTTTGGAGCGCCCTTTTCGCATGGTTCGGCGTCAGGGCGCTACCCGACCATGACACCAAGCGCGCTGCTGGTCGAATTGACACACACCAGGCACCGAGCAAGAAGGATAAGGATATCTAATATGAGAAGGGCGCAGGCGGAGGGCGCAGAGAGGTTGAAGGAAAAGGGTGAGGACACTGCCAGTTCTGGGCTCACTACTTCGACTGGTGCTTCTCTAACCACGGATCCCGACTGGGCAGTGACCTCGCAAACAGCCCAGAAGGCGCAAAATATCGCATCCGACTCTACCTCGAGTCCTTCTATAAATCCACCCCCTTCGATTTCTATTCCGCCTCTACCACTGGTAGTTACAACCCCGGTGCATACCCCGCATACGCCTACTCTACCAACTGGTGCTGAAGAGACTGACATGGTGATCGTACCCCCAACTCCGTCAAGGGCCTCACACTCTCCCACTTGAGGAGACCCAAGGCTTAACAGCTGGTGCGGTCGTTCCACCGGGAGCGGCAGTGGAAGATTACTATCAGAATACAGTTGTTGGGGCGGGCGATGGCAATTCAGGAGGCACTTCTTTCACCGACGACGAATTCCATGATGCTCTCGAGGAGGATATAGAAGCCGAGGAGGCACGACTTGTCGCGAACGGTGGATCAGGTATCCCGTCTGGGCCGGTAAGTTCTGATCCCTCCGTAAGCCGCTCGTCAAAAAATTGATTGGCGCCACACTCACTGCAAGCAGGGCGTCGATACCCCGCCCGTGTAGCGGGTTCGGGCGGGGTACGCGTGCTACGCGGGTCGTACCCGGGCAGGGTACGAGGGGAGCGACGCGCGGTGTAGGGATGGGGT
>Ga0307513_10001426_pt1 | contig 34359 bp, 20 predicted proteins | sample 15_EM_MG_FD_202174 | JGI IMG/M metagenome (GOLD analysis project Ga0307513, IMG submission 202174) | Populus trichocarpa ectomycorrhiza microbial communities from riparian zone in the Pacific Northwest, United States - 15_EM | ecosystem: Host-associated > Plants > Roots > Unclassified | place... | reverse complement strand
AAACCTGGCAACCGACGATTTTCAAATAGTCGGTGAGTGTATGCAATGTAGGTTTGAGAGCCACGACGCGCTGTATAGGATTGTGGACCTTTACATTCAGGTACTTTCGCTGTTCACATTTAATTGGTTTTCAAATGCCTTCTCTTTTGTCTTTTATTTAGTAAAAGGTCAAAATTAAAAATAAAAGCAATCTTTCTTTAGAAGGCAATACTCGAACTTCTGGTTCCTGATCTTAATTCGTTCATGTTTTACAACTTGTACAGCTCCTGAAGGGTTAATTTATTTTCATCCTAGTTTGCTCTTCTCCCTGATCTCCTGCTTGGTAATTAGGAGGTAAATTTCTTTTTGTCGTGACTTCTTTTTGTTTTTCACCACAGGAACATAGTAGCACGATAACAGAAGAGCAGAAGATTGAAATCTGCAATTTCATAGACTGTGATAAGCTCTCAACTCAATGTCTCATACACGCAGTGCAAAACCCTAGACTGCCTTTAAGATTCATAGTACGAGCCATGTTGGTCGAGCAGCTAAACACTCGCCGGACAGTCTTGACAACCCCCACCACAACTAATCACCATTATACACGCAGTCATCAAACTAGAGGCTCCATAACTCTGGGCTCAATCCTCCGACGAGATGCAGCAGTACGAGAAGCAGCTCAACTCAAGGTAGAAATGGACTCTACAAACTCACGAATTGAGAGCTTGGAAAAAGAGCTATCTCGCATGAAAAAGCTCTTGCGAAAGTCTGAAAAGAAAAGAAGTTTAATGGAGAAGAAGCCTCTACAGAAGTCAGAGGTGGAGACAAGTGCGGTGATGAAGGAAAAGGGTTCGAAGCTTTTGCTTGAATCTGAAGAGGAAATTAGAAGAGTTCTGGAGTACTCAAGCTTGCATAAAATTTCGCACAAGTCTGTAATGGAAGAAAGAAGTTTGGCAAAGTCGTCATCTAGGTCTGCGAGTTTCCACCATGAATTGAGGGACGCTAATAAGATAGAAAAAGGTGAAAGAGGATCTGCTTCTTTTTCCGGGTTTCGGCTGCATTTTGGGAGAGAGAAAATGGAAGGGTCTTCACGTTCAAAGTTCACAGGTAATGAATGTCCACGAACTTCCAAGAATAATATAAATGGCAAGGGATTGATTGACAGATTAAAACGCACATTATGGGTGTCCAAATCTGATTCAAAGTGCAACTCTCGGAGTAAATACACAAATACAAATGATGGAAATGGCGAAAATTAAAGACGCTGGCGTGACCAAAGACGAAGCTCCATTTCACAAGAGGACTCGCTCTACGGGGTAGCTCTTTGTTTTCTTGGTTTTCTCCCCCCTTAAGTTCTTGAATTTTGTTCTAATCCATTTAATTCCTAACATAAATGTATAGGCTTCCATTTAAGATCAAGATTTGTAATATTAGCGGATATAAAAGTAGTTTTCTTCTTCTTCATCTCTTTCTTCCCCCTCTAAATTATAGATAACTTTGAAAGGATTGATCCTATCATATTTCTTGGAACATGATCTATTATCTTTGATAAATTATGACCTTAAAATTTAAATCAATAAATAGGATTTGATTGATTAAATCTTTAATCAAAATAGAAACCAAAATTTAGTATTGTAATCCTTCTCTTTCCTTTAGAAGACTAACACTATATATTTCAAAAATAAAAATAAAATAAAAATCCTAAACATGAATCGTACTGATATTCAAAATAAACATCTTAAACAAAACACATGTGATTATTAATTATGCAATAAAAGATTTACAAATGGCTTACTAACAAGATGATTAGTGGCACCATTAATATTCATTATATCAGGCACAGCTGATATTGGCAAACTTCAACACTATATTTTTGCTAAAAAAAACTAAGTAAATTTTTTATTTGCTGAAAAACTAAGTTGACTTGAGAGATTTCATGGTCAAGCATTCTAAAAGATCCTTGTAATTCTTCCATTGGAAGAAGTTTTTTTAATTAGTCTTTGTAAAAAATAATTCAAAGTATTATTAATTTTAAATTATTTATTTTCTTATTTGAAATTGCATTCTACTAGTAATCCTAATTATGAATTTATTAGTTATAAATTGACTTGTATGTCGATTACTTTTTCTTTCTTGAATAACAAGGTCTTAGAGTTAGAATTTCAAGAGATTCTTCTTCATTCTAATTACTTAACCTTTATCATTACACAATTTCAATTCAAATTTTCTCTATGATTTATCTTTCATATAAATTTATTTTTGTAACTTTATTTATAACTTTATGTTTCTACTAGAATTTTACATCAATGGAATATTCTGTCACTAGTTAGACAATGATTCTATCGGCATAATTTTTACCAACAGGCTCACAGATAGTTATTGTTCATCGAAAAAACTTTTCTCGATGATTTAAGTTATGTCGGTCATTTTATCGGTATTATAATCACCGATAAATTTATAGACAGAAAAAGCACGCCAAACAAAAAAATTACCTGTTTTATTTCGTCGGTATTTCCATATATGAACATGACATTTCACTAACAAAAAACATTGTTTGTAATTTCATGGGTGATTTTTATAATATTACTGATGATTTAATTTTGTTGGTGATTAACATGTGGCAATGACATTTCCAGTAATTCAATTCACGTAAGATCGTTAGTAATTTTAATAAAATATTTTTTTTTTATAAAAAATCTAATAAAATGAGTAGAAAATAATTAAAATAGAAATAAAATCATTATTACAAATTTAAAAATTTATTAGTTCAATTGCAATTCATTAGAATAGAGGGGCTGGAAAGTAGATGAGGTGGGTCTTCGTCAGGACCATGAGGCCAATAAGAGAGAGCACTTATACCACCCATATATGATTTAGCTCCATGTACATACAATCGCCAGATTTTAGCCATCTCATCACTAAGTTGTTTTGTCTCAGAAGCAAGATGGGTCATTCAAGCTTCAACTTCTTGGTTTAAGATCGCCTCGAACTCCAGAGTTTGTGTGCTCAGAACCAATTACAAGCACCTAACGATTGAAACACTTTGGGTCGTCCACAAGTCCTTGACTATAGTGTTTGAGATAATGTAAACCCGATTTTAATATGGTCCACCAGAAGATCCTGCCTCCAACCACAGTTCCGGATCTCTGGATGGGTCGAAGGATTTTTCCTGTATCTCTCTTACAATAGGGAGTTATATGCTTCCTGAAAAAAATAGTTAGCATATTAAAAAAAAACTAAGAAAAGAAATTGTTGAAATCCAACATACCACAAAGTACAGAGCTCGGCGATCCACGAGCTGTTGCACCCTTTTTCGATGGTCATCATTTCACACGTGTTTCTACAAAAAGCTAATTCGGTCTTGGTACGCATCCAAGAATCATAGGCTGCAAAAGAAAACTGTTGTTAGTTAAACATATTCATATAAAAGAACAATTTTAAAAAATAGATGTAATTAAAAAAGAATCTTACCATCCGCTTTCCATGCGAAATGAACAAAATGGATTCACTAGTGTGTATGATAATGGTACCGTGAATCTACATGTTCCGGTTCTCCGCACCGAATTGCGACCATCACAAAAAACACTCAGACATTACGTCCTAAATATATTCTGCCCATACAGCCCCAAGAAGTACGGAGGTCTGAAATCCTTCAAAACCACCATATCTTTCCAACCTAGAAACTCTCTTTCTTTAACATATTTTTTGGTTTTTTTAGCCCCGTACCAAAAATCACGAAACCTATATGTTAAAAATGAATTATCGGTTAATAAATGAAAAATAAAATTTTAACATTTGGATAAATATTTATTTTGATTTCAATTTTACCAAGTTGCAGTATGATTCTTACAAACCCTTATAGTAACAGTGTTGTCAGCCTTGTCCCAATAAAATTTTTCCTTGCAGTTCAAATTCGTAAAAGAATTAGTTCATTAATATTAATAAACTAACCGAATTAAAATAATTAAAAAATTATTTAAGTTAATACTAACCCTAAACTTTCTGAACCATGCATCAATTATAGATTTCCATTCAGTATTTTTGGAAACCTGACTCATTTGAAAAAATGGCACTTCCATCAATGATTTCATCATTGATGTTATCGTTTGTGCATCTTCAACATTTGTAAACCTGAAATTGCATTTGTTAATTGAAATTATTTTTTCAAAAATTATTAATTGTTCTTTATCTCTTAGTAGTGCATGAAAGGAAATGTAAGTCCTTAGAAAATGAATGAATGAATTTAATTAATTGAAGAAGAGGCCATTAATGAGGCATGAAATTATTAACTTAAAATGTGATGGTAAACATAAGTAGAACGAAGTGTATAATGATGAGAGTATGGCCTAATGTGAGAAACATAAAGAATTAGGGACTAAATTAAAAAGACATGAATAAGTGAGGGACCAAAAAAAAAAAACAGAGAAAACCTATCAGCCCTAGGAAGAAAAGGGTGCTAACAATAGAAATCAAAAGTAAAAATAAGGGGGGAGCCACTTTCTTCTCTTTATCACTTTTCACTCAAAGATCTTGTAGAGAGAAACACATGCGAATCAATTCTTGAGAGTGTTAGGGGGGTTTGAGTGACGATTTAGAACAAAAAATGAAACAAATTAAAGGGAGAATAATGGTTAAAAATGGCAGCAACATAAGGAAAATGAGGGGAGACCAAAAGGTTTGAGGGAGAAGAAGCTTTGGGAAGAAAAAAACATAGTTAAGAACAAAACTAACACCCTTCTAGATAAGTTTCTAGCACTTTTGGGTAAGTTTTATACTAAGATTAAGTTCTTAAATTACGTTCATAAATGTCTTGAATTTTTTTTAAAAGAAGACAATAGAAAATTTAATTACGATGCATGTGCAATCCAAAACATCTCGAATGGATACATCCATCTATACTGAATTGGGCCTCCAACGATAAATATATGGGTAGATGCTCCTTTTAGTCAAAGAATGATGAATGGAATATCATCTTAAGTTTGCAAATTATATGGATGATATTTGTTTCAAGCATCTCTGTGTTTTGTATACAACTTATTAGAGCAATTATCTCTAAAGAAGTCACTGATCTCTGTGAGTGCATTTCATATCCCATTTGGCAATAAATCCCAGTAAGCTAGTGGAATGAGTGTTTGCATAAACACATGGCAGTCATGACTCTTCATTCCATACAATCTGCAATTCTCTAAATTCATCAATTTAGATATGTTCAAAGTATGTTCATTAGGAAAATACATACTCTTAAGTCATTATTAGAAAGTAACTATGCATTTTTATCTAAGGCAAATCTGGCTTTGGGCTTTGTGACCCGTGACCCATCATAAATCAACTCTATATTTTTATGGTGACAAAACAAAGGTATATCCATTTTAGCCTTTATGTTGTCCTTTATCTTCCCTTTCACGTCCATAACCATATTAAATTGTTTTCAAATATGTTTTTATCAATGTGCATGACATCGAGTTTATGACGAAGGATATTGGTCTTCCAATAAGGAAGCTCCAATAAAGTACTTTGTCTTATAAAATTGTGGGTCACACCAAAACCAAGAAATTTCTACTTACTAAATTGAAAACCAAACACAATGTCATCTAACTACGACACCATATCATACAATTCTTCACTTGTGATTCGTTGGTAAGAACCATCGGTGACAATAAAAAAAGATGTTTTAACATCATTTTCTAATGTGAAGGCCTTTTTATTTTCCATACAATATGGACATACTAATTTTTCATACATGCTGCAACCAAAAACCATTCCATACGCAGGAAAATCTTTGATAGTCCGCATCAAAACTGCCGTCATCTAAAAATTTTGTTTCCTCGAGACATTATAAGTCAAAGTCTTGGATAATCACAATTACTTCAACTCATCAATCAATGGTCAAAGACAAACATTTATATTCTGAACTAAACTATTAGGAACAAGTATGATAGTAGATGAAAACATGAACTCCAGCCTCATACACATCCCTAATGGAAAGTTGTAAACTCTCTCCTTGGTGAGGGCTATGGAGGAAGTTTTGTTCCATTTCATGGGTCCGAACACTGTTTGCAACAACGATGCAAATCTGTTGTTTGGCGCTTGCGGGCAGATTCTCTTGGTCACCACCGCTGGGGTCTTTCTCTGCTTGGTTGCTTCAGCTGCTGATGCCAATGGGTGTATTCCTTGCTCAGGTAACTCCGAGCCTGTTCTAAGGATATGGCGAGACTTGCTCTCTGAACCTGAAAGTGGTAGGGCATCCCCTACTGTTTCTCCTCTGTAATAATTTTGTTGTTTTGCTAGAGGGTTATGCCCTCTGCATATACATGAGGTAGTCTACCTCATGTTTTTGGAGTGTTGGTCCCTGAGTTCAGTTGTTCTTGCATGCTCTGTTCTCTGGATTGCTTTTTTGTTTTTTTCTACTCCTTGTAGTGTTGGTCTGCTATAGTTGGGTCTCATCCTCTAGCTATATGCATCGGTTTGTGTCCCAGATGCAAGCTATAGTGTCTTTGTTGTTGCTACAAGTTTATCTTGCTAGTTGGTCTGCTGTTGTAGTATGTTTGGTTTGTCTGCCATTTGTTGCTGGTTGGTGTTTGATCTTGTTCCCTCAGGTCAAGATTCTGAGGCGTTTTGCTTGGTGGATATTGTCCTCTGCTGTTGCTGCTTAATGCAGTCTTGCTTGCTTCGCTCCTTGAAACTGGTGCTTGCTTGCATTGCTATAGCAGCTGTGTAGCTTGGCTTGCAGTGTGTTATCCTTCTTGAAGATGGCTTGATGCCATCCTTGGCTGCTCTCATTCTATGCCAGCGTCTGCTGGAGTGTACCAATGGCAGCCAATTCTCATACAGGGTGTTTTGTTGGTTCGCTCCTGCTGTGTTGCTATATTTGCAATAGAGGAGCTTGGTGGAGCATTTCTGGTGGCAGCTTCGTCACCTCTGCTGAGTACATGTGGTTTGCTAGACTGGTCATGAACTTCTACTAATACTGGCCTCTGAGCTACCGTTTTCTGTAAGGTACACTGCAGGTTATGGTCTGCTACTATAGGCTCTCTTGGGTGTTGCTGCTGAATACAACATTGCTCTAGAGTTTACACGCTGTGCTTCTTGAAGTTGCAGGTTCTGTTTGGTCATATGCATTGTGTGGTCAGTTGTTTTGTTGCTGGGGTTCTCTTGGCTCTTATGGTTGGCTGCTGGACATGACCTTGAATCCTCTTGTGGGAGTTGTTGCTGCTGTATGCAGGTTTATATTTGGGGGTTATACTAGCTCTACTTCTTCCCGGTGTAGAGTTGGTTTGTTGGAGCTGTGTTGTGAGCTGGCTCCTCAGTTTCTGTATGGTTGGCCTTCAGTAGTGTTCCTTCCTCAGGGTTGTTGGATGTTGTGGTTTGTTGCACAGGCTCTCTTTGCCTGCTACGGGGCATTGTTTGGGGTGTGCTTGGGTGAGGTTCTCTCCCCTTGTCCATAATTTCTGCCTCTTGCTCCATTTTGTTTTGCAGCTCTAATTCGGCTGGCCTATCTTGATAGTGGTTATGGTTCCCAACAGGGTGAGGTTCTCTCCCTTCATATTTGGGTTACATCCATGTTATGGTGTAGGGATGGGCTGCTGGTGCCTGGCCTCTTAGTTGTTGTTATTTGCAGGTTGGTATGCTGTTATAAGCAGCTTGGTATGCTATGCTTCTTGAAGCTGGTTGGAATTATGGTTGGCTAGAGTTGGACTTCCTTCTCTGGCTTATTTCTTCTGGCTTACTGCCATGAATCCATCTTCCCCTGCATGTTCCTCTTTGTTAGGAGTGCAGGTTACTGCTGCCGTTAGCTCGCTTTCCCCATATTACAGGAGGTAATTCCCTACTTTTTGCGTGCGATGCTGGCTGATGTGTGGTCCCTGGCCCCCTTGTCGGGTCTCTGGTTTGATGGCTCTTTCCTAGGAATAGAATGGGCTCAGTGTGGGCTTGTTTGTTGGTATGCTGGACTGGAGTATTCTGGCATCCTTGTGCTGGTTTTGTGCTGCTCTCGGACTTGTGCCTTCTGGGCTTGCAGAAGCTTCTGCATGCTGCTTTGTTAGGGCGTTGTTTGTTTGGGTGAGGTTCTCTCCCCAATGTCCAGACTGTCTAGTCTGCTGGAGTTGCTGTATGGATGTTTTATGTATGCTTATTACCAAATGGTTTTTGATGCTTGTTCAAGGGAGCCTGTTCCCTTTGATTTCTGTTCAGCAAGCTTGTCTTGCCTATGTTTTGTTCAAGGGACTTTGTTCCCTTTTCTTGTATTGTTGGTCTCCAGCGTATTTTTGATCTATAATATTCTTACATTCGATAAAAAAAAAAAGCAACAAATGACTTAAATGAACTAAATCCATTTATATATAACCCAAGACATATGTTCCTTGATTCCATTAAAAACTTAGGATGCACCATATTAAATATTTTTAGGTTTCACCATTGGATAAATACACCATGACTCCATCCACTACATTATGTGAATGATGCCATGTCATGTGCTCAGCAGTTTTTAGAGACATGAATAACCTTTGCAGTTTAAGAGTGATTGGGAAGTATATAAGTTTTTTATGTGTAATAAGAGTCCTTCTCCTGCCAATTCTGGGTTTATAACGAGCATGTTCGCATGTTCTGCACTCGGTTAACTCTGCATTTTCAAGTTTGCCACAACATGCAGAAGTTTTAACAAATGTTAATTTTCTAGTATCCTAGGCTGAGGGGTTTCATCATGGATTTAGCAGCATATAATTTCTCTTTTAGCCTGTTCCTTTCAGATAAAATGCTTCTCGTCCATTCAATAATTCCATCGTAACCGGCCTCACTCAACCCATAAACTGACTTAATGGTGAACACCTGTGCAACAACCGATAATTTACTGTGATTTGTGCACCCATCCCACAATGGTTCATCAGAGTCTTTCAAAAGTTCAAAAAACCTAGTCGCGTCTGTATTTGGTTCTTCATCTATGATTGGATTGCATAACCTTGATTCATTCTCATCGTATCCATAACCGTATTCCTATAAAGATTCCTATTGCCATCTACAATTCCATTCACGTTGCTAGAACTAGAAGTTGACCCAATTATCTTTTCTACCATGGTATCGTAAGGAACATATGGTTCTTCGTGTGCAAACAAACAAAGGTATTTCTCTAGGAACCTTTTTTTTATATATATAGAAGATGCATCATTACAACATCTGGATCGAGACAATTTTTATTTTTACACCTCTTACATGGACATCTAATATCATCTTCACTAATACTTTCGGATTAGATAATGTGTAATTAATAAAACCCTCAACCCCATTACAATAATCTATCATGCGCAACCCTTCAGATGAATCTCAATACATCCATGAATGATCATCCATTACTTATATCAAACCTATATTGAATATTGATTACAACATGTATTAACTAATTATGTAAACTAAATAAATTTGCTAACATTGGCTTAAATCAAATTTATTCAATCTATTTTAATAATACTTTTAAATCATTATCAATTATCTATATAAATTCAAATTCCTATACATTTACTGAAATTTTTTACTCTATAATAAAATTGACAAAAATATAAAACAAACTCATTAAATAAGCCATTATTTATTTCGTTATAGAACACCTAAATCACAAATCCAAAATCAATTTCATCAAATTACAAAAAAAATCAATTTTTCAAAATCTCGTACAAACCTTTACATGTACAAATCATAAATTTATAAAACAAATTTATATGGGAAAAAGCTATAAAACAATTAAACACACAAACAAACTACATATACTACAAAAACATGCAATGAAAATTAACATTTTAAAATTGAGTTTAAATAAAAAATGGATAGTTTTGCTTACTTGATTTGGGGAATCGTAAAAAGAAATTGAATCAGAAAAGGGATGCTGACAGATTAAGTGTCAGGCTGGCCAAATTTATGGTGGGAGGTTGATTTGTGATAAAATAAAGGGGTTCTACCATTTGTTGCAGAGCTAATGAAGGAAGTAGAAGAAATGGCTGGATTTGTTACTGACGAATTTACAAATGGATTTCACTGACGGGTTCATTTTGTTGATGATTTTGTCTCTATAAATTGTAGCTTTTGGATTTTTTTAATTCATATTTTTGTCAGTGTTTACCGACTGATATATTGAGGGACTATCCTGTCGGTAAAGTTCACCCTAATCTACCGAAGAAAAATTTTCGTCAGAATTTCCATTTGTATTTGCTAATTTTCTAGTAAAGTTGTAAATGAAAGTTAGTGTTTATATATATATATATATATTCCATCGAAATCTTAACAGAGTTTTTCCTATACCGGAAATGTACCAAGTTATCAACAACTTCTTTATATCACAATTTCAAAATATAAGGATGATATATATCTAAGGATGATAAAATATTAGTTTGCATAAATATGAAAACATAAATATAAATCTACATCAAATGCACAAAATAAATTACATGGCACATTAATATCTTCAAATTACAATTTCATTCCTATAACAAAATGTGGCACTATAGAAGTCTACTAGTTGGCTAGGGAATGAGAGGGAATACAATATTTTTATGAATAAAACACATACAATTTTAGGTCAACCTGATCGGGTCAAAATTAGGTAAGTGGTTAAGGGTTTGTTTGGTTTGCCACCCATAAAAAAATATGAGTTGCTCTGAAAATGACTTGAAGAAGCTCATCTCACACAGGAAAAACAACCATGAGGATGGGTTTTTGAAGAAATATGAGAAGATAGTGGAAATCATAAATGTGTCATTGCAAAATTCAGCAATTAAAGTCTTGATGCATTTTGGGACCCCGAGTACCAATGCTTTACTTTTAGGAATGTAGACATGTGTCCTACTTTGAAAGAGTATGGTTTACTAACTGAAATTCCTTGAAATCTATACAGTCTACTTCCACCAAAGGCGTGAAAAAGTGCTAGCTGAACTGGCCAAATTGATCAAAGTTCCAAATCTCCATAATATATTGGAGAAAAGTGCTAATGGCCTGAAGTGGAAGATGATCGAAGAGGTATTCGAAAGGAGGAAGAATGACTCTAGATTTTTTGAAAAAAATGGCAGAATACTTGCTTTAGGAATTTTTGGTTTGGTGTTATTTCCAAACCTCATTAAATAATCAGTTTAGAGGTGACTATAACTTTTGTTGCATATAAAAACACTCAGATAAATCTAATTATGACGATAGTAGCAAAAACTATCTTAACATTAAACCATTATATAAGGGTTGTAAAGGATCAATGAGATGTTGTGAAGAATTGTTGTACATACAACTGATTAGCCATATAGAAACCAAGAAGCTAGTATTTAACAACTTTTGTTGGTTTAATAAAAAAAGATTAGAGATAGTTAAAAAAAAAAAAGGAGTAGAAGGACCTATGCGAGGAAAAGTGGAAAGTAAAATTGTAAGGAATCTTGCAATGAAAAGTAAAGTAGAAAGCCCCGTGAATGATAGTAATGGACTGCTTGATGAGTTATGGGCAAAGATTGTGGGTGCTTCTGATTGGAGTGACTGGATATGTTAGCTACACGCCCACTTTGGTTGTAAAGAAGCTTAGAGGCGTACAACATGTGCCAAGAACGACCAGGCTATCTCAATTCTCCAGGTTATTCAAAGATCAATTTGCTTTGGAAATTGTGAAAAACATTAAGCAAGACTAGAAGCTTTTGGTATTGGTCAAGAATGAATCATATGGTTTAAGAGATCTAGTTACCAGTGAAAAATATCCAAAGTGGAGAAATCTATCACTAGTCATCATCCTCATGACTCTTAGATTTGAAGTCGAGACTTCGCAAGCTATTGAACCAACAAAAAAAAAGGATTAGCAATAACGAAGAGTTAAGAGAACAACTGGAAAAGCTCTAAATAGAGGTGGGCTCCAATAAAGCCCTTAAAGAAGCAACTCCTCACTTAAAAAAATTGAGAAAGTTTGTAGAGCAACAGCTGGAGGAAAAGGACAAGAAAATCATGTCCTTAGAGAAGCAACTTAAAGAAACAAAAGGCGCCTAGAAACCAAGATGCAGAAGATTGAAGATAATTAGGAATATATTATATGCAAACCAGTATTGAGCTAGAGGTTTTGAAAACCAGTTTCAATGATTGCCAAGAAAGGGTTGATATGTCTTCAAGGACCCAAACTGAGTTAGAAAGCAAAATTAAGCAATATGAAAGGTTATACAACAAGTATGTGATGCTGAAAGGTGAGTTGACTGAAACAAAAGCCAAAGAAAAAGTTGTCGGCGTCTTCAAAACTGATTTGGATAATAAAAGAAATAAGATCAACCCACTAAAGAAAAAGGTCGATAAAAAAAAGCCAAGGTAAAACATTTAGAAGGACAGAATGGACTGCTCAAGTTTCATAACCATATGATTGACAACAACAATAATCAACTGAATAGGAACAACATGTTACTTTTGAAGAAGATGAGAAACAGGGATCAGATGGCTTACCCTGTTAAAGTTTACAATATTAGGCTTTTATAAAAGGATGGAGAACAAAGAGAGGGCTCACCTTAAGGTCCACTACCAAAAAACATTGTAAGACGTTAAGAATAATATAACTCAGATGGCTAGCTTACTCGAGTAACTCATACGAGCGTAGTTTGGGGAAGAGATATCCAGTCAGCAGTTAACCATGTTACTGCCACCAACAGCTTCGATTATCCTCGACTCACAAAACTTGAGGGCAAATCTTGTTACTAGACCATAAGTAACAATGAGAATTCTGATGACTCGCCATAATAGATCTAACAATAGAAGGATCTCATGAGGTTAAATCCTCTTATTGCCTTGAACAAGATAAGTGGGTTATCTGGAAAGAAAGATTGAGGACTATTAAAGAATTTGACATCTATAACCCGGTTAGAGCAGTTGAGACATGCCTGGTGCCAAATGTAGTGGTTTCTAAGAAGTTTTGGGTGCTAAAATTTATCAAGTGTATGGGACTGGAATGCCCTAATACACACTTGATGTCATATTGCAACAAAATGGAAGAAGTTATACATGATGAGAAGTTTCTCATCCATTTCTTCTAAGACAATTTGACTTGTTCTGCATTAAATAGGAACATGAGCTTAGATAACACAAGTGTCAAGAAATGGAGTGATTTTGCTGCCGCTTTCTTGACATAATACAAGTTCAATATTGACATTGCTCTGGACCGAACGAGCTTGATGATGATGGAGAAGAGCAATAAGGAAACCATAAGAGAGTATACTCATAGGTGGAAAAATAAGGCAATGCATGTACAACCACCTTTGTTAGAAAAAAAGATGGTGACTCTATTCACGGATACATTCAAGTCCCTATATTATGAGCATTTGATGGGTAGTTTCACCCAATATTTTTATGATATTGTTAGTGCTGAGAGAATAGAACAAGGGATAAAAGATAAAAGTTGGAAGAATATCAAAACCTACTATAAAAAAAGGGTTTGCATGGAGGAAAAACAATGTTGAGGTGGGCAATGTGGAAGGGGGATATAAGGGTAAAAATAATTACAAAACACAAAGCTACCAAAGCCAAAGCTATCAGACCATGTCTTCCTAAATATCTAGTATTAACTTTGCTAAGCCTTTTCTAGCAAACCAACCTGCCAGAAAACCAAGATGAAAACAATTTAAAGGGAGCCTACCAAAGAAACCAAGAACAACTCTCACCTCTACCTATGCCTTTAGGATAAATATATGCAAAATTGCTAAGCATAGGTCATGTGGCCCCTCTTCCATTTCCACTACTAAAACCTTCCTTCCTAAATTAGTATAAACCAGATCTAACTTGTAAGTACCACATAAAAAACCTTGGCCACAATATTAATACTTGCTCAACATTCAAGAGAAAGCTCATGCAATTATTCAAAGTAAGATGGATAACCTTTAAAGATACCTCTAACATCAATTTCAACCCCCTCCTTAATCATGCTTCTAGTAGTATGGGGTAAATGTTGTGGAGTTTGGAAGAAATAAAGAAAAGGTTTTAAGGGTAACCATGGATAGGTTGTATGACATGTTAGTGCAAGTTGGGTGTTGCCAATAAAAAATGAATTAGGTTCAAGAAAGAGTGATAATTTTGGTAGGTTCCATAAAGTATTGGGACCTAACATCGATGAATATAAAAAGTTTCACTAGAAGGCGATGCAAATAATGACTTGTGGTCTATTACAAATAGAGAAGGAGGAAAAAGATGATGTCGTGGGTATGATAAGTTTCCAATGAAAGAAAGTAAAGATGTGTAGGTTTCAACATACTAAGAGTAATCCACCAAAGCTCATCCTGACAAGGCCTGCCATTACCTACAATGAGAACTATAATGCATTACCTCGTAATTACAAAAATTATCCCAATATTGAGGTTCTTGCTCCTATGTTTCAGATTGAGATTTATGGATTAACATGAAGTTACAAGTGTTTTACACTTTAAGAATTAGAAAGGCAATGAAAAGCCAGAGGCAAAGAGGTTGTATATGTAAAACTCTGTAAAAAAAGGAATTGACCAGGTAAATACCCGAGAAAAACATGAAGGTACTGGCCAATAAACACTTAAAAGACACTAGGATAAGAGAACACAACATTCAAACAAGACCTACTCTAATTTAAGAGGTGGTATAAATACATTGGGAAAGAGAAATAATGACTTTTCTTCTTCCCATGGCTAGCTGGAAACAACCCTAGCAGCCTTTATCTTACAAGTTTTACCAAAGAAATCCCTTGCATGCCAGCCATACAAGATACTTGAGTGAGAGAAGAGTAGAGGTAAGGTGAAGAAAATTGAAAACATTGAAGTAATGAGGGAGAGAGGAGGTCGACTAGAACAATAGTGGAAGAGGAAGGAAAAATCAAAAAGAAAATGAAGGAAATCACCAAAACACCTCCCTAATTTTTGTTTAAATTCATGTGGTAAGGATGACCCTTACTCTTACATTTATTTTTCTGAAACTATGAGATAAAATGGGAAGAAAACCCTAAATGAGGTGACCTAAGATTTTTATACCTCTTGATTGTGAAAGACTAAATGAAGAGGTTTAAAGGTTCGGATGAGAAGGGGATATTTTTAGATTCTATAACAAAAACAAATTAATGCATGTTAAATAGAAAACCCTAGCTAAGGCCGACCTATTGAAGAAGTGAAGGGAGAATAGAATGGAATGATACAATTTGTTAATTTGTGACCTTGACAAGTATTTGGGATAAAGTGTCTAGGTTGAAACTGATTTTTAAAATGTCAATATTCTAGTTTTACATTATGAATCGTAAAGCTTATTTAATTGTAAACTTAAAGGATTGATGTATGATTAATACATGTTAACATAGACATATTTGGAATGAAAGTGATCATTTACATGAGTAAACTTGTAGGAATGGAAACAACATGTTCGACCAAGAGAAGAAAATGAAGGAAACCCCCTTGTATGATGAACATCCTTAGATAAACAAATAAGATAGTAGAAATTGAGTTCATGCATAATGTGAGAATAGTTACTAGCTTGTGTTTAATGATTTGAAATGAAATGATTGAGAATGATGAAATGAATACTTGGTAAGAATGTCCTATGTTTCGGCCACCATGAAGACTTGGGAAAGAAAATCCTTGAAATGTGAATGCTTGAATTTGATTGAATACTACTTAACAACATTGTGATGAACTAGATGAGATTATGGAAATAAATATGATTTTTGAACATGTCTAATAGAACTTTATAAATTAAAATGCGTATAACATATTATGCCATTTTATAATAGATGAGAATTTAGTGATATCATATTGAAAAACATAAAGTATGCTTGGTAGAGAAAAAGGCATAGGCTTTGGCTATTTTAGAAGAAAATAGGAAAGAAAGGCCTTCATGAATATAATGGTAATTAATAGATCCTCCTTAACAATATTTGATGATTGAGTGAGATTGTAATAGATTGAAGACTTTACATGTTAATTTTGCTTTATATACTCTTAGAGATTAATTGTGTTGTGGTCAATGCCCATAAATAGGTTATGGTATGATCTTTTAGGAAGAGAACTTGGTATTGACCTTTATGCATGAACTTAGGAAAAGAAACATCGTAATGACATAGTTTTCATTGATGATTTTCAGTGTCGTAATGACTTAGTTTTCGTTGATGATTTTCAATGCATAATGACTTGGTTTTCATTAATGATTTTCAATGTTAACATGACTTAGTTCTCGTTGATGATTTTCAGTGTCGTAATGACTCAGTTTTCGTTGATGATTTCAGCATTGTAATGACTCAATTTTCGTTGACAATTTTCAATGTTAAAATTACTTTGTTTTCGTTGATGATATTAGGTGTCATAATGACATAGTTTTCATTGATGATTTTCAATAAAGTTGGAATGGATGTCTTATTATAACATTATTACCATGCAATGACGTGAATAAAATACACAAATATAAAAGATATTTTTATATATAGGTGTGTGCATATATGTGTGTGGAAATAATTTTTGACAATGCCTAGAGATAAAATATATTGAGTAATGGTCTCTTTATAGATTAAGAGGTGCCACAGGAGTCAGATCTTTGACCAGGTATAGACATAAAGTATTGCTATCTGAATTTTATTACTTGATTAACCAGGAATTATAAAGAATATTGAGATTAGCTTTGTCTAATGGTATCCATATTGGATAACCGGGAATAAGTGATAAGATTGGTTTTGGCTTAATGGTATCCATGTTGGATAGCCAGGAATGAGTGATAAGAGTGACTTTAGCTAATGGCATCATAATGGATAGCCGAGAATAGACGATAATAATTAGCTTTGGCTAATGATATCCATATTTGATAATCAGGAACAAATGATAAGTTTAACTTTGATTAATAACATTCATGCCAGATAGCCAGGAATAGATGTTAAAGATTAGCTTTGGCTAATGGCATCCATGCTAGATAACTGGGGAAAATATTCAAAATTAGTCTCGGAATGGTATCTATGTTGAATAGTCGGGAACAAATGATAAGATTAACTCGTTTAATGGTATCCATGTTGTATAGCCAGGAGTAAAGCATGAATAACTCCGGCTAATGGTGTCCATACTAGGACAACCAGAAGTGAGTGTTGTGAATAGCCTCGGTTGAAAGCGTTTATCGATATGATGAAAGAAATATTATAATGTATTATTTTTTACTGGAAATCATGTTAAGGAACTATATAAATTGGTTATAGTTAGGGTAAATCATTTATGCACTGAAGAATTCTATATGTATAAGGATTCTTAGACCATAATATATGTCATCAGTTGTTTGTCGAACATAGCTTAAATAAAGTAATGCGGACTACTGTTGTATAAAGATGTGAAGTAATGTATTCAAGATAGACTCGGTAGAAAGTTATTAACGTGAACCTATATTATTAGATATTAATCTTAACCATAACTACATGTTTATTTGCTCAATTATATCATAATGAATGTTTATGCACTTACATCAAGTTTGATTTGTAATAGGATCATCTCATGACCATGGCATCAGCAATCTCATCATATGCACCTTGTGAAACCGGATGATCATGTAATAATCTATGTAGTAGTACGAATAGATGACTTCTATTTTGTAAAACTATATGATGTTGATATTCAAATTTAGGATATGTAAATTATGATGTGTTGGTGAACTTTATATTTTGCACATGATGTTTATGTACCTTCCATTTCGATAATACTATTGTATCTTACGTGTATGTAGTCTATATGAATGCTTAAAGATGATTAGCTATCAACATGATAAATAGTATAATAAAATATACAGTTTAAGAAGAATATAAATTAAGAATTGTTGCATTAGACATTGTATTGATAGACTGTGACAAAAAAAAACCCTTGTTTTCTACTTGTTATGAATAAGCATTATATTGAAATCAATTAAATTTTATAGGCTATTACAGTAGATGGCATCAAAGATATGGACATAAAGAAACCCGTGAGTGGGGAAGAATTTAGTGAATTCTTAAAGCTGATGAAGCACAATGAGTATAATGTGGTAAAACAGTTAAAAAAGCCTCTGCCAGGAAATCCCTGATGTCACTTATCCTTAGTTTTGAGCCCCACCACAATATACTACAAAGAGTGTTGAATGAGGCATATGTGCCCCAAAACATGGCCTACAGGACTATAGAGCATCTGGTCGAAAGGATCCATGCGACATATTACATGTACTTCACTGAAGACAAGCTTGATGTTAGAGGAATGGGTCATAATAAACCTCTATACATCATTGTGAGGTACAAGGATTACACCATAAAAAAAGTATTGGTGAACAATGGTTCAACTTTAAATGTACTTCCAAAGCATATACTGGATGAAATGGTAGTTGGTTCAATGCATATGTTGCCAAGCACTATGACAGTTAGGACTTATAATGGTAGTTGGGTCATTGAAATAGAGTTCTTCATTGGCCTGCAAATGTTTTTAATAACCTTTTAAGTGATAAGCATCCACTCATCATACAACATGTTATTAGGAAGGCCTTGGATACACGCCTCTGACATCATGACATCATCCTTGCATTAGTTTTTGAAGTATATTATGAATGGAACATTGGTAATAGTTAAGACTGAAGAGACCTTGGCAATGGTACAGAATGTGGCAGTTCCTTACATAGAAGCTGAAAAGAGCAAAGATGAAAATGTTCATGCTTTTAATATTGTTAATACAAAATGGGTGCCAGAAAACATGGTATTGGGAAAACCAGTAATTTCTGAAGCCATAAGAATGACGACCAAATATCTCTTAAAACATATACTTCCTTTCTAATGTGATCTTATCTTTTGAAATCTTGAGAGGATAAGTTCGGTATGGTTGAAAACTACAAATCAGAGATTTGGGCTCGACTTTATTCTTGGAAAGAAAGAATAAAAAAGAGATGCTAATATCAAATAAGAAAATAGGTTGGCTAGGCTAGAAGGAAGGGAACCGAAAGAGGAAGAGATTGACATCCCCCCCTCCCCGATTTAGGTATCATTCCTTAAGACTACTTATATAAGACACTTTGAAGATATGATAGATGTATTTACCCAAGACATGGTTGTTATGAGCATCAACATATTGGAATAAGATGACAGTAAGGTCAAGACGTGCAATAAGCAAAGAAAGGTTGAGTAAAGAGAAGATTTGTTACCATAATTAACTGTCCACATCGTGGAAGAAACGTCTATAATAACCTTCATGCAAAAGCTGGCAAATGGAGAAAGATTCCAAAATTGGGTGACCCAAAAGGCTCCTATAATCTTCAAAAAGTAAATGACAATGTTGTTCTAGTGTGCTTTTTGTGTTTCTATATGTTTGTCTTTACTTTCATATCAAGTTGGCAATTTTAGCTCAAGATGTCAACATATGGTTTTCGTTGTAGTTGAGCTTCTTTTGTTTTCCAATGAGATCATGTATTTTCATAAATTTCTCTATCTTTTTATCTTTGCACAATACAGGTTTACACTAAAACACCTTTCATTTTTAGGAAATCTAAAAACGAATCTTCCATGAAATCATGAGCATGTTACACTGAGAATGAATGACCAAATTTTGATGAGTACACAATTGCAATGGAAGAAAATGAATAAGAAGATGATGATGAAAAAGAATTTTCTAGGCTAGTAGAATAATTAGAGCGAGCTTGGAAACCAGTAAAAGAAGACTTAGAGATAACAAAAGTTGGTATAGGCAGGATGAAAGAGAATTGAAGATAGGGGCTCTAATCATTATTATTGAAAGGAAAAACTTGATCTCACTGCTACGCGAGTATGTAGATGTGTTTGCTTGGTCCTACATTGATATGCCTAGTTTACATACTAACATTGTAGTATATAAGGTGCCATTAAATGAAGAAAGTATACATGTGAAGCAAAAACTATGAAAAACTCGTCCAAATATGGTGCTCAAGGTGAAGGCAATGGGATGCTGGTTTTTTAAAAGTGGTTAGGTACCCATAATAGGTATCTAATATAGTAGTAGTTCCCAAGAAATACAACAAAATTAGAGTATGTGTAGACTACAGGGATTTAAATAAAACATGCCCAAAAGACGACTTCCCTTTGACACACATTGATGTCCTGAATGATCATATGGCGCGAAGCTCAATGTACTCCTTCATGAATGGTTTCTTTAGATACAACTATTTCAAAATGGCCAACAAGGATAAAGAGGAGACAACCTTCGTTACTTCGTGGGGAACCTTTTTCTACAAGATAATGCCATTCAGGCTGAAAAACATTGGGGCCACTTATCAAAGGGCAATGGTAATTATGTTCCATGACATGGTGCATAAAGAAATTGAAGTGTATGTGGACAATATGAGTGCTAAATCCAAAGAGGAAGAAGACCATTGCTAGAATCAAAGAAAGTTGTTTGAAAGGTTAAAAAGGTATCAGTTGAAGTTGAGCCCTATAAAATGTTCATTCAGGGTGAAATCCAGAAAGCTGCTAGGATTTGTGGTGGGTAGCCAAGATATTAAAATCGACCTTGATAAAATAAAAGCAATTCAGGCCATGCAACTCCTAAAAGAGAGAAAGAAGTAAGAAGGTTCTTGAGTTGTTTGAATTACATTGCTCGATTTATATCTCAAATGATGGTAACTTGTGAGCCAATCTTTCAAATCCTTCAAAAGAAAAATCTTGGGGTATGGAATGAGGAATGCTAAGAAAATTTTGATAAAATCAAGTAGTATTTTCAAAATCCATATTTACTGGTACCTCTCGTGCTTGGCAAACCGTTGATTTTATGTCTAACAACAACCAAAAAAGTAATGAGATGTGTACTCAAGCATCATGATGAGTTTTGTAGAAAGGATTAATTTATTATTTGAGTAAAAAAATCATAAATTGTGAGTCCAAATATACAATGGTAGAGAAGCTTTTATACACATGTATGAGCTGCAAATTGACTTCGACAACACATGTTATATTACACTACATGGCTTATTTCAAAATTAGATCCTCATAGATATATCTTTGAAAAACCTTATTTATTAAGTTGAATAACATGATGACAAGTGTTGTTGGCTAAGTATGACATAACGTACATGACAAGAAATGTCATGAAAGGAAATGTTATCGCTGATCATTTAGCAGACAATGCAATTGAAGTTTATGAGCCTTTGAATTTTGATTTCCTAGATGAAGATGTGCTAGTAGTAGAAAAGAAGAAGAACCAGACTGGTTGACAATATATTTTGACGGAGCAGTAAATGTATATGGCAATGGGGTAAGAGCAGTGATAATTTCTCCTAACAGAAAGTAATACCCTATTTTGATCAAGCTACAGTTTGAGTGCACCAATAATATGGGTGAGTATGAGCTTGCATCCTCTATAATATGAAGATAAAGAAAATTGATGTCTATAGAGACTCAATACTAATAATTTACCGAATGAAAGAAGAATAACATATAAAGGATGAAAAGCCCATGTTATACCAAGAATATTTGTCCAAACTAGCAAAATAATTTGACTAGATAAAATTCACTCATATAGGAAAATATAAAAACCAATTTGTTGATGCTTTGGCCACTTTAACTTTTATGGTCAAAGTTAATTATAGGAACAAAGTGTAACTCATAAGTATTGAAGTCAGAAATTCTTTTGCTAAAGTTGAAGGAGAACTGGCTGGGAATCCATGGTATTATAATATCAAATAGTTTATCCAACACTAGAAGTTTCCCTCAAGGGTATCCAATATAGATATGAAAACCCTGTGAAGGTTAGTCATAGACTATTACCTTGATGCCAATTCATATGTTTATGTAACCCAAAAGCTATTAAAAAGATGGTGACTGATAATACTCAGAACTTCAATGGAAGAATGATAGTGGAGCTTTGCATAAAATGGAAAATCAAGCACTTAAATTCATCTCTATACATGTCGAAGATGAACGGTGTTGTAGAAGCTGCCAACAAGAATATCAAGAATATTATATAGAAGATGGTAGTCACGTACAAGGACTAGCATGGAATGCTTCCTTTTACTCTACATACATATCACACCGCAATAAGGACATTTATAAAAGTTACACCTTATTCCTTGGTTTACAGGATGGACGCAGTAATGCCGCTAGAAGCATAAATCTCTTCTTTAAGGGTACTGATGAAATCAAAACTTGAGGAAGCTGATTGGGTCAAGATGAGATACAAGCAGTAAAATCTGATCAGTGAAAAGAGGTTAGTTACAATATATCATCATCAATTGTATCAACAAAGAATGGTTAAAACATATGACAAAAACATTAGACCTAGGGTATTTCGAGAAGGAGATCTAGTGCTGAGAAAGATCTTACCTCTACCCAGTGAAAGATTAGAGTAAATGGGCACCCAAATACGAAGGCCCATATTTAGTGAAGAAAACATTTTCTGAGGAGAGCTCTTTTGTTGATAAGAATGGATGGAGATGACTTGCCTAGGTTTGTGAACTTTAACTCTACAAACAAATAATATGCATAGTGTACTTATCTTCTTTAAATGATCTCAAAAGGCTCAACAAAAAAAAACTTTTTTAGAAATCATTTTCTCTTTAACAAAGGATTTTAAGAAAAATCAATGATTTTTTGTGTAAAAGTTACATGAAACAAAGATGATGAAGCTTTCATGAGTCTTGAACTCACAAAATAATTTTGTTCAAATCACTACGGTAATGAAGTCAAAATTTATCAGTCTTGACCAATCTTTCTTGAAATGAGAAAAAGTCATTTTTGAGATCCCCTAAAGATGAATATGTCTCTTGTGGTCCCAATTTGAGCAAAAATGGAGTTTCTTTTTCTTTGTTAGATAACTCTAGCTAGGATCACACCGCATATTGGGGACAAGTATTAGAAAATAATGAGAATGAAGGTATTTAATAATGTCCACTAACAATGAGAAAGTAGTCAAAAAAACCCAAAAATATAGAATACATGTCAATGAGATCCACGAGATCTTGATTTAGGCCGCTGAATAGGAAAACCCAACAAGCCCAAAAAAGAGGGCTTTGCTAAATGATGAACCTTGAAAAGACACACAAGTGTCTAAAAAAAACCAAGCAAAAGCTTCTCTTACAGCTTCAACGAGCAAAAAAAAGGAAAATTGTTGAAGAACTTACAAATGAAATAGAAAAGGTCACTGGTATCTTCATATGAGCAGATAAAGAGATTTCATGAAAGAAAATATTAGGAGTTCGATCAAAGGTTTAGAGTGAAAATAAAAACTTGGAAAGATCCCTTGTCTCAACCTCTAAAAGCAAAGGTCTTTGATAAGATAACATATGTTGGAATAATAGAAAAAGAGGATGAAATCATAAAGGAGTGAAAGTGATCTTAGGTCCATAAAAGCCCTCAAACATCATTTGAGCCTGTGATCTCCTTTTATTTGGTAGCCATGAAACTCAACCTACTTTACGTTCTTTGAAAAGTCCATTCTATTCAAGCGAGCATGAAAGATTGATAAATAGCGCTCTCAAAATGTAAGGAACCATTTATAAGTCATGATAAGTTGAATAACTATTCGTCTTTGTTTATGTTAAGAAAATTCAAACACAAGACTACAAATAAGTATTTGATCTTCTTTTTAACCCAATGCAAAATGGGCCGTCTCCAAAACCAAATCATCATAATGAAATATTTTTCTTCAAAAACTAATACAAATCATGAGAGTTGCATGAACAATGTTATTTGATATGACATTGAAGAATCTCAGATTTTCAAAACGACAAAGTAAATCTTGCAAAATATTTTTTAGGAAAAACACCCTAAAATAAAAACCAAAGCATGTATGATGAGTATTTGAAAAAACAACACACAAAAAACAACGTTGTCATGAGACAAAGAGTTTTAATTCATTCTAAATTAGAAAAAAAAGTGATAGCATTCACCATGACCTAAATACTCACAAAAGGAGAAGGCTATAAAGGCAACTCGACATTCAAGAATGGAAAGTAACTCGCATGAACTTGCTCGAGTAAACTGGAGAGGGTGATGTAGATCCGATGTAGCATCGCCACTAAAAAATGTTTTTGGATTTTGTTTTAGAAAAGTTTTGGAAGGATCCGATGTAGATCCTAGTATTTGGAATTTGAAAAAGAGTAGGTCACCCGTAAAACTTTTCCCACTTTTTTAATTTCAAAACGAGTAGGTCACTCATGAAAATAGATCAGTTTTAGGGAAGCATAGAGGTTTGTTGAAATTCTCTTTGGAATTTGAAAATGGTAGGTCACCCGTGCAAATAGGTCAATTTTTTAATTTCAAGATAGACAAGTTGCTCGTAAAAATAGATCAATTTCAAGGAAGCACAAAGGCTTGCTGAAATTCTTTTAGAATTTAAAAAATAGAGGTCACACATGAAAATATACCAATTTTTGAATTTCTAAACGGGCAGGTCGCTCGTGAAAATAAGCTAGTTTCAGGGAAGCATAGAGGCTTGCTAAAATTCTTTTTGGAAATTGAAAAGAGTAAGTCATCCGTGAAAATAGGCCAATTTTTTTATTTCAAGATGGGAGGTCACTAGTGAAAATAAACCATTTTCATGGAAGTATAGAGGCTTGCTAAAATTCTTTTTGGAATTTGAAAAGGGTATGTCACCCATAAAAAAAGGCTAATTTTTTAATTTTAAAAAGGGCATGCCACCCATGATAATAAGACCATTTTCTTTTAAAAAACAAAGTCTTTGGAACTTCAAGATGGGTGGATCACCTAACAAGACCAACATACACTTTTTCTTTACAAGCTCACTGCTGCACGTGTGCGGCGTCGCGACAATCATTCTCTTATGTCAGGATTTCTCTAGTGATGGGGGAAAGAACAAGGAATTCTTTTTTCTTATTTGTAAAAAAAAGAATAGAGTCTCCACCTAGTATTTTAATTACTAGGAACCCTAACTGGTCTCAAAGTCTTTATAAGGGGATTGGTTGTGTATAGGGATGGCATATCACCCTTAGTATATCTCACTTAATGTAAGTTACATTATTTGTTTATCTATTAAAAAAATATCTTATTAAACTAAGGTATTTTTGTGTTTTCTAACCATTGGTCTTTCTAAAATTTAAGAAAAATCATCCTCGATAAGCTATTGTTGTATTTTTTTTTAATATCGGGAATACATCTTACGTATAAGTTTATAATACTTGATATTAAGATAAGTAAAATAAAATTTTTGGTATTTTTAAAATGTAAGTCAAGTTCTCATAGTTTTAATAAACTGATTACTAAATCCAAAAATACATGTATAAATAAAAAGACTATTTTTATGATTTTTTTAATATGCTAGAATATGTGAACATAATTTATTTTTGAGAGACTTGACTATATGCAATTTAAAGTAAAGTTGTATTTTTGAAAGAAAGATTTTTGTTCTTTTAGTGAAAAGAAACTGATTTATTTAATACCGAAAAAACATCTCGCGTATACATCACAATTTTAAATATTAAATAATAAAGGATAAAAGTGTTATTAGAAAAAAGGAAATACAAGACTTGAAATTTTTCTGGGAATGCATTCGCCAAACAAAATTAAGACCAAAAAAATGCATCTTTCTTTGATAAATTCTGGCCTTTATAAACAAATCTTAAGCTATGTTTGTTTCCCGGAATTCACTTTTCGGGAAACCGCTTTCCAAACTTTCCTGTGTTTGTTTAACATTAGGAAAGTTGGTCAACGGAAAACACTTTCTAGTCAAAGAAAAATTTGGCTTGGTTTCCAGGAAAGTGTTTTCCTGAAAAATTTGGGCGGAAAACACTTTCTTGAAATTGTGAAAAATTTAGAAATGTTATATTATTTGCTGATTATATCAAATTTGATTCTCAAACTTTTGATTGCTATATATATTTTGTTTTGAATATTTATTTTTCAATTTCATCTCTTAAAATTTAATTTTTATATTAACTTTGGTCCTCATTTTTATAATTGTTATTTGATTTTCTCTTATCATTTTTTTATTGAAATTTTTTATCTATCAAATTTGATCCTCATTCTTTTGATTGTTACTTATTTTTTTGAAATAATTTATGAAATATTAATTATTATTATTTTAATTTCTTCATCTTTCATTATTTTTATTTTTTAGATTTGATCTCTATTATTTTGATTATTATTTATTTTATTTGAGATAATTTATGAAATTATATTTTTTTTCAATTTCATTCTCATTCAACTTTTTAATTTGTAAGATTTGTTCCTCATTATTTTAATAAAATTGAAAAAATAAAACATTAATAAGTTACTTTTCAGCTCATTTTCCATGACATAACCAAACACTGGAAAGTGTTTTCCAACTTATTTTCCATTATACTACCTAACATCAAAAAATAATTCAATTTCCCGGAATTCACTTTCCAAAAGGAAACTACTTTCTAGCAAACAAACGGGGCCTTAAACATTAAAAACTCAGTCTAGCTATTTGGACTGGGCTTCCAAACTGGCCCAAAGCTAACGCAGCCCTATCATCCAAGCTTGAATTAAAACATAAGAGACAGCCCAAAGACTTTAAGCCTTTTAAGTTAAATGGATTTGTGTGGAGCCCAGTTCATAAACACTAACTCAAAAAACATCTCACCCGTAAAAAAGATTTAAAAAAAAAAAAAAAAAAAACCGGGTACTGCCATAACAAAATCCAGAATTCTTCAAGTGTTTCGTAAACCAAAAGCAACTTGGTTTCATTCTTCCTTCCAAATTAAAACCATTACTTCGTAACTTTATTTGATTACACAAGATCACATGCATATGCTGACAGTGCAGAAACATCAGGAACACGTTTAAAGATAAAGCTGAAGTTGTATGGCTTGAACCAAATTAACTGTAGAGCTGAACGAAAAAAAAGAAAGATGTTTCTACTGCTGTGGTCGTTCTCCAAGCGCTGCTTGGATAACGTCACCTTCATTTTGCAGTGGAATGGTCCCCTAGTCTTCTTGGATTTCAACACTTCCAGACCTTACGAACTCTGCTGCACCGGTTTTGGGAAGCAGTAACGCTGCTGCCGTTGCAGAGGGAAGAGTTAAAGGCGTTGGTGTAGAGCTTGGAGCTGGTGGAGCTGTCAGCCTGAGATGCTGCTGCTCAGAGGAGATGCTGAGCTGAAGAATTGCTGTTCTCGGCTTGGAACAGGGCTGTTGTTGTCAGCTAACAAGTACTCATGCTGCAACTCTGTCCAGCGTTGATGTTGCTCTTCTGCTGGAAGGCCATCAACGCAGAGAAGCTGTATGCTGGTGTTACGATGCCACGGTGGCAGGGCTTGGAAGGTAAAGCTGCTTCCCGTTGCTGAATGTTGAGCTGGAGGAAAAGAACAGTCTGCTATTTGCTGGACTGAGAGGATGAAGATCTTGCAGCTGGTACTGGACTGAGAAGAGAGGCTGGAACTTGTATCACCGTGGTTGTTGTGGAAGGAGATATCACCGGGGTTGCTATCGGGGTTGTGATGATTTGAGGGCTATTTCTGGGTTTGTTTCAAGCTGGAAAGATTAAGGAGTAAGGCTGCTGCAGTCTTGGCTAAGAGATAGAGTTCATGGCAATTTTCATCTCCCTCCTCCCGCTGCTTCAGTTAGGGTTTTGTGAGATTTTCATTGGAGAAATGCGAAGGTTATAAGGCTCATAGGTTTATAGAATCTCGACCCTTGATATTAAGGAATAAATCTCGATCATTCATTAAAACTAACAATAGAAGCTTATCCTACTCAGCAACTGACAAGAGATGACACAAGGTTGTTTCAACATACTGAACAGTGCTGGGTAATATTTTTAAGAGAGAATTTGCAAGTGTGTTTAATGCAGCTTGAATTTTGGCTTAGAGTAAAGTAAAAATATCAGGGTGTAAGTTGGCATAAGATTTTATGTGATATGGTGAAGAGGTGAGAGGAAAATTAGAGCTGAAATGTGGGTATTTGAGCATCTATTTTCTTTTGTTTAAGGTAAGAAGACAATAAATAGTAAAATTATGGTCTTTTTCAATTTGATACTTGAAACTTTGACACTTTGTAATGGAGCTCTCAATCAACCGTAATCTTTTGGATACATTGCAATTTAACCCTTAGCCTTCTTCAATTGGACCCTCAAATTTCAACGCTTTTTACAAAGTGGTCCTTGGTTTCAGATTTCTTCAATGTGATCCTAAAATGAATTTCATACTTCAAATTTCTTTCAATTAAGCCTCTAATTGTACCAATTTAGCCTTTTAAAGTTTTAATTGTGCCCCTAATCTTCTCATCTTTGCAAATTGATCCAAATTTGGCCTTCAAACTTGATTTTTCTTCAATTGAGTCCTTGTTTGAATCCACAAAACCTATTAGAAGTTTGATTAAGTTCTTGAACTTAATTAATTCTTCTAATATTTGCCCAATTGACTTTCAAACTTAATTTTTCTTCAATCAAGTCCTTAAATAAGTCAATTAAACCCGTTAGAAGTTTAATTAAATCCTTAGACTTAATTAATTCTTTAAATTTTGGTTAAGTTTGGATTTCAACCTTGATTTTTTTCCTTTCTTCATCCCATCTTGTCAAAACATCCTAATTTGGCTATTCTTCTGGTATTTTGGTATTTTGCAACTCGAAAGGTTATCTTCCAGTGTCCCAAAAATATTTTTGAATTTTATATTTTTGATATTTTTAATAGAAATGAAAAATATACATTTTTTATAAAACAAATTTGGGAGGTTCAAAATTGAGTTACGACACTCAATATAAAAAACCTTGATGAGATTTTTCTTCATAAACATTGTAAAGAAGGGGCATATGTTATTACCCACTTTTGATCCCACACAAAAAATTAAGAAAAGAAAAAAGAAAAAAAATCCAAAATACAAGATGATATACATTAAGAAAGCCTAAAAGATTGCCCAAGTTGGTGGTAAAGGAGAGCTTAGCCGTCAAGCGAAGGGGCAAAGAGGCTAGGAGCCGAATGACCACTTGACTATTTACTACTAGAATAGAATAATGAATGTGATAGTGCCAGAAGAGAAGCTATCAACAACTGTCACACCAGAATGAGCAGATTAAGTTAGACAACCAAAATATATAAGATTGACAAAATTGGCAACCCAATTCTAATTGACAAAGAGGCCCATTGGTGAAAATATTTTTTTGGGTAAAGAAACACAAATTTGGATAGGTAAGGAATCAATGAGAATTTTGAAAGGTCTAATTAAATATATTGATGATTTAATTGCAAGAAAAATTGATTTTTGAAGTCAATTTAGGCTTTGATTGGAAGAAATTAAATTATGGGGGTCGAATTGCAATTTTAAAGAGTTAATTTAGTCAAATTAAGGGCCTAATTGCATAAATATTGAAGTTTGATAAGCAATTAGGGACTTGATTGAGGAAATCCATAACCAATGACCAAATTAAAAAAGTAATATGAACGCAGGGGTTCAAATTAATCAAATTAGGGGTCAAATTAAAAAAATTAAAAGTTTGTTGATCAATTGAGGGTTAAAATGCACAAATTTATAACCAAAAACTAAAAGGAAAAATGTGACCAACTTTGGGCCTGATGGTTGAGTTTGGCAGGGGTGAAACTGCATAAATTAAAAGTTTAGGAGGCAATTACGGGTGCAATTAAAAGTAATTGGAAGAACAAGGACTAAATTAAAAAAAATTCAAATCCCAAGTTAAAAACCCTAATTCCTAGGGTTTAACCTAGATGACATGTCATTTGGCTACTATTTAGCTTCTTCTTTGGTAGTTTTGGCTGATTGAGTACGCACATTCAGACGAATGAATGTGGTGTCTCTGAGTACCTCTAGGGCTGCCACCACCATTCAACTAAGAAACACCCCCTCTACAAATATCAGTTACTCTTATCAAACATTTACATCATACTTTTTTCAATGAACTCAACAACATCTTGTCCTTGATCAACCATCATTGTATTTTTAGATTCTCGACTAATCGAGTTGGCATCTTCAAACGAATGAATATGGAGCTACAAACCTCTAAATTGAGTAAGAATAGAACCAATTGAAAGGTATACTTCCCCTCTACCAAGTTTAGGTGGTCTCCGATGACATTGACATTAAAGTTGATTTGGCGAAACCTCAAAATTGGTTAACTCAGTAAGCCTTGACTGTGATACCCATTTTGCAAAACCACTAAATATTTTATGTGTTCACACTTCAAGCCTTATCAAAAGTTGGCCATGTTTTTTTCAAGATTCAAAGGCCAAAAACAAGCTTGTTGGCCTCCAGGTTTGAAAAACCACCAAAATCTTAAAAAAAAAAAAAAAAAACAAGTTTGTTGCAAAACAACCATTGTAAAATGTACCAAAAAACTATCCTATTTTGATTAGAGGGTCATGCTTTGATGAAGGAGGATTAATCTATGATTAAATCCTAGCTTAAAACCCTATAAATACCCCTTGAAAATCAAGGCAGAAAAGAGGAAAAAAACAAAGGAAAAAACAAGGAAGGGGAAGAGAAATATAATCTTAATATATAAAAAAAAGCTAAGTATGGAGGTTCACGAGCCCAGCAAAAGGATTTCTTAAGCTTTGAAAGGGTAGCAATCTTGTGGAAGCAAGATTTTATAAGGAAAACAAAGAGGGTAGTAGCTACTCCAGCGACTTGAAGGTATATTTTATAATCTAAAAGTGAAGTCCATATGGCCTGCTTGAGTTTTGTTTATTGTCATTTGATCTGTACTTATGTTTATAAACATGGAGATGAAGTTTGGAATGCTTGAAAAGTAAGGTTGTGTTTGCCTTTTTGTTGTTTTTATTTTCATTATATGACTTGATGTTGTTTTCTGAAGTATTTGTTTGGATGTATTTGATGTTTTCAATGTAATAAAAGCTTTCTAGTTAAGTTGTTTTTTATAAAATAGTTTTTTTTAGTGATTAATGCATTGTGAAGAAATATTGTTAATCCTCGGTTTACAAGGCTTGTTCATGACCAATATATGTTCAGAAAACAAATTTTGAATCCAAATTGCATAAATATATAGGTTGCTCAAACTTGAAATTTTTTAAATTGGATTATCTTGTATAATTTTGATGATTTGATGATGTTTGTTTCTTTTTTTATTCAACTATTCTTGGATTGAGAATGTGATTTTTTAGGACAAAAAACAATGTGTTTAGAGGCCTAAAAGGCCATTTTTGGGGTTTGACATTACTAAGTATATCTGGGTATTTTTTCAGGGTTCATGGTAGTGTTTTTAAGAAGAACATTGTCTTTGCCCCATGTTTTGGACCAATTTTGGTTCAGTTCCTTACATTAAACCATTCGGGCAACTTGACTAGTAAATAATTTAGGGTTTATTTGCATTAATAAAAAGTTTTTGGGGTTTTAATCCTAGAATTTTGTCTTAAAACCAAAATTCATTTCGACAAAATTGTGTTGATTCTTTGCTAATCAAAGTGAATGGATGCTAGATTAGGGATCCTTGCATGATTTCCAACATGTCCATGTCTTTGTTTTGATTGTATTCGGTTTTATTTGGGATCCACGTTGTTGGGTTTACCTAGGATGTTATTCGTGTTCTTGAGTTGTTCTTGATTTTTTTGCGTTTGATTTGTTTTTATTCAAATATTTTTGTGTTTTGTGTTTTTTTATATTTGATTCATTTTAAGTTTTAGTTTTAGTTTAGTGTTCGAGTCAAATCATTGTCTTTGGTTCGGTTTATTATCGAACCAAAAATTTCAGGTCAATCCAATCGAGTCAACCTGATTGGTTCAACTCGGTTAGGTTAACCCTGTCAAGTTAAAATTTGGTCAAAGGTTAAGACTCTTTTTGGTTGGAAATGTTTATGCTAAAGGTTTTTTGGTTTATGTATTTGACAAACACCCCTATGTCTATTTTGATAGTTTTGATATTAGAAAAATAAGTTTTTTCCAAACACGGACTTATAAAAAAACAATTAGCATTTTTTTTATAAAAATTATGTGCATTTTGTTTTTTAGAGTTTACAATAAATTTGTAAAATTCCTTAAGGATTTAGCCAATATTTCGATTACCTTAAAATTTTAATTCCTAAAAATTAATGGTCAATATTTTTGTATAAATATTAGATCTACTAATAGGCTGATATTTAAGTATCAGGAATTGACTAGAAAATTGTTAGAATTATTTTGGATATTCATTAGTTTTAATTAGAAGTATTTTTCACCACAATATATGAGTTGTGTAAAACATTTTTGCCTTCGAGGTTAGGTAAACCCTGTCAGGACACCTATATGGATTCTTTCTATAAAACTTTACCAGGGCATATAAGTTCATAATAAATTTGAAATGCTAGATTTATTTATGAATGTAAATCTTCATCCTGAGCCATAGACGGATCACTGGTTAGAAACTCATCCACACCTTTAAACCACATAATATAGCTTACCTCAAGTAAGATGCGCTAGAAGTACTAATATCTTTGTTAGCCATAATCAGTCACTTACCCTGGAATTTCAGATAAGACCAGTCCTCCTGGGTTTCCTACTGATTCTAAACTAAATAATTTGGTGGCGACTCCTTGATCCTAACACTGCAATTCTGCGCACACATGTGCGACAAATGTGTTATATTTTATAGAAGTCAACTTGTCAGTTTTAAATATATGTAGAATGATGTTTATCCTACAATCACAAAATTGATATATTATTACGACCTACAAACAATGTTAACTAGTCCTATTGGTGTCCTCTAGTAGATGTCGATGCACCTCCTCTAGTTCACATCATGTCTATCTTACATACTTGTCAAAATAAGTTGATAATATTGAGACAAAATAGAACATAAATTTATATACATGTAAAACAAAAATCTTAGAGCATTAATGAAAAATAAATGTAAATATTCACATGCGTTATGAAGTGTGACATGTTTTCCTGTTATGATCTAATTTCACTACATATGCTATATTTATTTTGTGTATGCCCCCCTCTAGCATCATCTCATTATTTAGATGAGTGTTCTTCTTTGACCCTTTTTCCATTTTCCATATACTTTGACATCCTTATAACCATTGGTTTAGTATATTCATGCCAAACAGCATGTCAAGTAAGGGATGAAAATATAGAGCATATGAATTTTTGTACATTTTGTTAGAATAGAAAAGGTCCATAAATTATTGATGGTAAAATTTTGCGAGGAGCAACATCCAATAAGGTGTGAACATAGTCGATGATATAGTTGTTATATACCATAACTACAACTTTTTCCCTACATGTCAACCATTTATTGCATCTCTTTTTGACTACCATGTCAACTATTTATCGTATCTCTCTTCGACTACTAGTTCCAGAGGGTTTTAACTTAAAATAAACAAATCTCAAGATTAAATACACTTAGAAAATGTCTTCTTAATTGTTCTACAAAATAAATTAGTTTAGCAAGTATATTTAGAGGCCATAATACACCACATCTTATGAAATCTTCAACGTTGCCTCTTTAAATTTCTATTTTAAAGGTTCTCAACACAACTTATACAACATATTCTTCAAGGCAATATTTTTAAACCTGGGTTGAAGTTACTGATAAATTACCTAGAACAATAACAACAATACCCAACTAGCTTGGGAAATATGTGTCATGGAATTCTTAATTGTTATATGTCTATATGATATTAACCTATCTTCAGTTATTGTTTGTCTTTTATTCAACCATAATATAACACAATGGGTAAACCCCATTATTTCGTATCATAAATAATTGCATTAACAACTTTGTCATGTACTTCATTTAAAGATAAATGTTGTCAATACTAATCAGAGGACTATCGTATTAAAACCCATTAATTGAAGCTTTAAATGCAGAATGCTCTCTTAAAGATTTTTTTTATTTCCATTAACCATTTTATGATCTCATTCGATAATTGTACTTGGATTCAATTCTTTCAGAGTTAATAGAATTCTAGGCAACATTTGAAAGGACTAATTATGCATTAATCATAGGACGATAGTATTGAAACTCATCAATTAAAGCTCTAAATGCAAAATACTCTCTTAAAGCTTTATTGTCATCAACCATTTTATGATACCATTCAACAACTGTACCTGAATTTGATTCTTTGAGAGCTAATAGAATTCTAGGTAGTATTTGAAAGGACCTCCCATACTTTAATATTTTCTATGTAACTACCCATACCTTGTAATTCGAGACATCATGCTCGTAATATCTATGTATAGTATCTTCAATATTGCAATTTGCATACTTATATTGGTTTTTTATAATTATCAACATCACATTAGCAATGAGATTTGAGTCAATTTGACGATGACTTTATAAAACCAATGGATTTTAACTTATGTATGGCATTTTCAATTTCAAAATCTTAAATGAATTAAACCTCAGGTAATACCTCTTATGCAAATAACATTAACAGGCTAGTTCATGAATATAACTAAACACAAGTTTTGGTTGAACTTTTACCTTATATTATATTGAATAACTGTAGTAATACATTCATACTTGTCTCAAAATATTCTTCCAACCTCCAATTCAATACTTAAACTCGAATTC
>Ga0307513_10001425_pt1 | contig 34369 bp, 32 predicted proteins | sample 15_EM_MG_FD_202174 | JGI IMG/M metagenome (GOLD analysis project Ga0307513, IMG submission 202174) | Populus trichocarpa ectomycorrhiza microbial communities from riparian zone in the Pacific Northwest, United States - 15_EM | ecosystem: Host-associated > Plants > Roots > Unclassified | place... | reverse complement strand
CGGGCTAGCCACAACCGACTAACGGGCCATAGCAAGGGCTTTTGGGACGACAGCGAAACCGAGCGAGACCGTGATGTTACTAACCGAAGCTTTCCCCATCAGAGGTACAAGCCCAGCAGAACCGAAGTCTTACTTCGACCGAGAGTCCGGACGCCATATCGCCGACCGTGAACGAAGCGAGAAGCTTTCCGACCGTGCAAAATGCTAAGCGAGGTGCGAAGCAAGTGCGGGGTAAGGGGGAGAACCGAACATCATGAGCGGGAGTCAACGACGAAGAGGAACGAGAACCCCAAGGAGGGGAGGCCGAGGCCACAGGGGAGGAGGGTAGATCGCTTAACGTCAACCCCTAGGCAGAAGCCATTATGGGGGAAGAGAGGTGGGTGGGGGAAAGTGACGATGATTTCCCGTGGTGTTGAGATTTCAATCGCCGGAGGTGGAGAAGAGATGGTTCGTGTCCTATCTCTTGGTCGGAACCAAGCGCCTTATATAGGCATCTTCCCACAACCCTAACCCTGGTGACTCATCACCTCGCGCTACCTAAAACCTCTATGACTCATAGTGAGTCATAGCGCGAAATCCATCGATGACTCACATGAGTCATCGCACAACATTACGTTTTAACCATTCAAAACTTATAAACCAAGTCATGTGCTCAAACGAGTCACATGCCTGAAACCCATGACTCATAATGTGAGTCATGTGCGAAGGTTATGTCATCATATGACGTCACTATCGTGAGCCATGAAACAATCAACCAATCAAAATATAACAATGACTCGCGAGTGCGTAGTCATGTGAAAACTATGAGTCAAGCGACGTCATAGCGTAAAAAATAAACAGGGGATGACTAATAACTGATTAGTCATGCAAAACAATTTGGCTATGTCAGAATTTGTGACAGTGGACTAAGGATGTCGTGCAAAGAAGTGTCGGTGATCGCGATGGGCTGGCTGATCAGGATACCGTTGTATGGTGTGATAGGCAGGTGGATTTGATACTATGTGAGACACACTTTTACTTTGTCAAGATGTACTACCTGACTCATTTTGCCAGTATGTACTGAGTTTGGGATCCATATTGATGTATTCAACTAGCATCAGTGAACTAACACATAAGGATAGGATTAAAGATGGGTACAGCTGGTCAAACAAGAATGAAGCTGCCTGACAGATGTTCTCACACTATGGGAGGCAGTACAGCCTAGGACTCAGATTGCAGGCAATAGAACCATGTTCCAAAGTTGAAAGTGTGATCGTGGTTAAAGATTGGGGAATGGAAATGACGACAATTGCATATCGCAGCACCCCTTTTGGGGTTCTCGAAGGGCATATAATGAAAACCAGCATTGTGACCAAATTATGAACCCACCGGAACATGCATTATTGTTCCATGATTGAGGAGATACTAAGTTTTGTCAGGAAGATGCCTGCCCATAACGTACCTTCCGAGGATGTCGCTCATGACAGGGATCAGGCTCACCCATAGCAACCATTGGAAAATCAAATCTACATTTGATTATCACAACAAATAAATAAGATACTACCCTGAGAATCAAGCCACAGGTACTTTGAAATATAGAGATTCTGAAAATCTATTCTTTATTTCCTAGTGAGAAATGGTTATTCTGATATAGCGGTTTAAGGATGTCCTATTTCATATATAAAGTGTGGTTTTTCATAAGCATAAAAAAATTGAAAACCGTGGAAGAATTACATCATCAAATAGATAGAAGGATAGTATAAGTCTTAGATAGTCAGAATAATCAGGTTTTAATTTTCTTGATCAACATTTTTGAAAGTCACAGTGATTAAAAAAGAGGTAGGAAATATGTGAAAATTATATACAACTTGGATGAATTTTGCCATGTAATATCTACATACCTAGTTGGCCTATGAACTGAACATCATGGAATCCCTTTGCCTATCATATCCTAAGATACTATATAAATTTTCCAGGTCTATAACAACGTCTTACATACGTTGAGCATTGAGCATTACCCAACTCTCAAACGCTTAGAATATATTCTTATCACATATGTATTTAGCTATAATAACTTATTTTCACTGACACAGAGTTATTTTATTAAGGTATAGCTTTTAGGCAGTCTAGCAGCACTGTTTAGAGCTAGGTTCAATAATGGCTGTTAATCAGATTCTATATTGATTGCCTTTAGTTACTTCCAATAATACTCTTTCTTCTACTTCTTGTAATTAATATTCACTCCTAACTATGCCCCATATTGTCTACTCTAGTCCACTAAACCTGATCTTAGTGGTAATTGACATCTAGTTAGCCCAACAATTTGATTTCAACTAGTTCATGATTGACATACAGTTTTTTGGTTAAATTGCAATCATCTTTAAAAACCTGTATGAAATATAGAAGGCTAGATTTATCTGACTTCATACTTCATATACTAACTTCAGATGTCATCAAAAAGGTAATTCCAAGATATTGAGTTCATCGGCCCACTACAGATGTAGATACTACATGGTAAAATTGATCCAATTTGTATATAATTTGACCATATTTTCTCCCGCTTTTTTAATCATTGTGACTTTCAAAACTGTGTATCAAGAAAAATAAAACCTGAGTCTTCTGAATATCTAAGACTTATACTATCCTTCAATCAATTTTATTATGTAATTCTTCAAGGGTTTTCAATTTTATTATACTTATGAAAAACCACACTTTGTATATGAAATAGGAAATCTTTAAACCACGGTATCAAAATCAGGATTTATTACCAGGAAATGAAAACTAGATTTTCAGATTCTCTATATTTCAAAGTACCTGTGGCTTGATTCTCAGGGTAGTATCTTATTTATGTGATGTAATAATGAAATGTGGATTTGATTTTCTAATGGTTGCTATGGGTGAGCCGGATCCCTGTCATGAGCCACATCCCCATCAAGTAGGATAACTTCTGGTTCCCTGCAGACGCGGACCGAAGTGGAGTCACATCCTGTTGCTGGATTTGCCCTGCTTGAGAGGAAACTGCCCAAGTTTCAGGAAAGTGATAGGTTCGAGATCCATGGGGCCACTTCACTAGTAGAAAGGCATTCTCAAACTCTACCTCTAGAAACGAATGGGTGTGGGCTGAGCGTAGTGGCAAAGTCAACTATGGAGATTTAGGAGTAAACGTGGTAGCTCGGTTGCTAGCACCTTTCTATATAAGAAATATTCCCAGTAAGTCTCCAGCTGTCCATCCTTTGGCATTAGTTGGCATACTCGATCCGGTCAAGCGTAGCACATGTGACATTCCGCATAGACATATTCACGTGGGAAAGGAGATCAATTCTGCAGACCTGCGAACTATGACTATAGGGGGTGTCATTTAACCCACGCAGGAAATTCCCAGCAGGGAGAGACAGTGGATACTCAATAACAGGATTGATCTGAAAACATTTACTAAACAACAGTAAATTATTCTATCGAGTTATGTAAAGTATTTGTGTGGGGAAGTTGAAACTGGGTATTCAAGGTGGCAGTGCGCATTTTCAGTATCCAGCTTCATCTTGGCCGCCTGAGTACCACACAATCTGTGGAACTTGAGCGCATATATGAAATATGTTGCGTTGAATCGGTAGCCAAGATGACCAAGGCAAATTAAGAAAGCGATTCCTATACAAAGTGTGGATCTTTAACATGGAGGCCTGAGTGCTGTGGATCTTCAATGGGAAACTATCGTGTAATGCATAAAGGTCACCCAGAGGTGGTCATTTGCCTCGTAGCCATGCCAGGTCTCTTGTGAACAGAAACCGAATTATGGATGTCACACAAGGAGGTGGACTAAGAAAGAAACGTCCGAGGATGTCAGCGGACGGAAGCGGCAATCCGTAACCAGCTCGATGTTGGCAGAGGGGGGATGGTAGCCGAAATTGCTACCAAAGGTGCTCAGCAGCAAGGAGTAAGAAACAGGCCAGTGGAGGGAATGCTAAGGGGCCACATACAAGTGGGAGGGACAAGGAGCGGGTCCGAGAGGAACAGGCCCATCTGACACTAGGCAAAGCAAGTGGGGTATCCCGGCGTACGTGACGCGTGAGATGAAAGGCAAGGCAGGCAAGGAAGATCAGGGAGGATGGAACGTGAAGAGCAGAGGGGATATGATTGGATACTCACTCTGTAAATCGGGAGAGAAATGTTTTTTTGCTGGTGCATCACAGCCTATAGGAACTACTACTAGTGAGATCTCTTCAGCTATATCCCCATGAGTGAAAGCCTTCGCCCTATCAGGCGCATGTTAGTGGCCCTCCAACATGGCAACCATAGAGATTATATTACCTGGTTCACCCCGGCGCAATGCTGGATTTGGCTATACCAGCCACTCTTCTGATAGGCAAATCTACTTGCCTATATTAAGCTTTCAAGCCTGACTCCATGCTCTGACCATAAGATCCCTCCAGTTGCTTGCCTGCGCAGGTAGTATCCACAGGCAACCAGATGGAACCCTCTTATATCCTGATACGACTCACACTTCTGCAGTCTAATTAGAACTTCTCGTAATGCTGTAGTTTATTGAGTAGCCTGAGAGTGCCATTTTGGTGATTGTGCTGGAAGCGTTGGAGCTTCCCACCGAAGCTCCACGCCCACTACAGTTAACCATACGACCCAGTGGTTAAAGTTTGACAGCAGGTGGTTCCCAAGTATTTACCAGGTGGCACCCTAGGTGGTGGTCACACTCACACCTCTTGTATATTCTGCCCTTAGCCTTACGTGGGCTGGAGGGCCACAACTCATTCGATGTTCTTGGTGCATTCCCCCCAATTTCTCGTGATTCGGAAGTACCCAACTACACCGCAGTAGAGTGCCGACACCCCGTACGAACCCCAGCGCTGGAGGAGGGTATTGGGAATACCCCCGCAAAACTAGGGCAGGTTCGGACCACCCCTGCTCTCGTAGTTCAAGTTGGCGACTTTGTGCCCCTCCTAACAGCATGATCAACATCGAACAGCCCTACTTTGGTTACATACCTTTCCCTTAAGTCGGCACATGATTTCCTCCGCCAAGGTTGTGTATCTTGAGTTTCTCAGTAGGGTGACTGGGACTCCTGCGTAGGGTAATAATATATCCAAAGTAGGGTAACTACACCCTTGTATGTCCTTATTCTCTTTTGGAGTCTGCATGACCACAGATAATCTTACCAGTGAGACAAGGGCACTGCTTGCTATGTTTACTGGGCTTTACACTATTATCACTGCACAAGGTTACCCTGCCCAGTTGGGTAACTATTGCTTACCTGGGTTACCTTGGGTAATTGTATTTGAGCAAGGCACTTTGTAGACACTTGTACCAACTGATGCTCACACCTAGGATACTAAGTATACTGGTCTAGTGTCACTCTGGTTGCCTGGTGGGATACTATATGGGCTTGAGCCTAGTCCACTGTAGTTACGTATCTATTAGGTTGTTACAATACAGAGGTTTTTCCGCTCGATCCGTCTCTTAGTGTGGAAAGTTCAGATGTTGGGTGGGAACTTCCTATTACTTGTGGGGCAAAGCAGAGACAGTCTTGGGCAGTAGGGTTGGGAAAACACTTGGTTCTTGTACCATGTCTACATGCTCCGGTAACGGTACACAGGAGCGGGTAGTGCAGGATCTCCTATGTTTAGTTGATTTATATTTGGTTTATTTGATTTGATTTCAGCCTCGCTACTGTCTCTGAGTCACATGGGCTATTCTCTCGTATTGCTATATTTAGTTTGCATTGCGGAAAGTTTATATTTAGGATTCCGGGTATGGAATGGTGATGTAACACTGGCGAGGGCTGAGCATTGTTTGATGCTTTGTTTGGGCTTGCAGGATTACAGGATTCCGGTATGTGCACAGCTACTGGTAATGATCATGATTGCAGGAAGGCTATCGCTCTAGGGCTTGGTATTTAAACCAGTCTCCTGGCTAGCAGGAGACATCACACTTCGACAGACCTTCAGTCTAAGAATACACTTGGTTGAACGCCAATCCCTGAGTCCCTACGTCCAATTTGTCCTTCAACTATTATCCTTCTAGCTACCGGTCCCTTGAAGCCTTTTTTAGCATCAGCGCTAGCAGGTGTATCGCTCATTCTATTGTATTTTCGTTAGATAGGAATACACCTGTTACAGTTCTAAGACAACGTATCCTCCTCTAGGGGCCACAGGTACAGCACATATTAGACCACCAAACTCTTGCTAGTTGGCAACCCGCAATCTGGCTACAACTCATATTTTCATCTCTAATATCATTCCAGCTTGCATTGTAGGTGATCCTACCCACAATCCTGGAGCCTGATAAGGCGCCATCATTGTCATCCTGGGCTATATCAGTAGCCATGATCCCCTGGAACAAATAAACAGCCATTCCACCAACATGTATGACAGTTAACCTACAAAAGCTCTGCGAGAGTGGGATGGACTAGCGAGGCACAGGCTGGTATTGGGTTTCCCATTTCTGTATTTTTTATTCGTGTTTTTTCATTGTCTCTTTATATCAACTATTACCGTAATTTATTTGCTTGGCTTGGCAATCTCTGGATTATCTACACTTCTCCTTGAAATAGCGTTAATGTCCAATTGCTGGAGGCTGGAAACGACTAGCTTGATGCGATCATGGCTTAAGTGAGACTTCCCTGTGCTCAATAACACAGCAATACCATGCAATAGTCTTCTGTAAACTTACCAACCCTGCACGTGTTTGATATATTCATCTGAAATCTATCCAGCGATAGTTTCCCCCAAGACATTGTAGACCCCAATGTAAGGAACCTTAAGGAAATCATCCCATAAATCACCATGCCTTCTTGTGACATGCTTGGCAAGTGTGCATTCACCGTGAAAGGGGCATTTAGGAATATTGTGTTAAAAGTTTGTTGTAAGCTTTCTAGGATAATCTTCCTTCGAATCTGCTTCTGCAGTAGCTGCAACCTTCAAAATTGACTCCCTCTCAGCTTGTCATTTTGGTAACCTCGAATACTACTCTGTCCTGGAAAGGTTTCAATGGACATGTGGTATTCCAAGACAGGAAGTAAGTAGTGAGAATTGGCAAGCGAAATTAGATACACGATGTGGTGCAGGGAAATCAGTTTCTCACTAGCAGGTCAAGGCTGAAAGGCCTGTTCAGGTCATGTAGGTAAATCTATTGTGTAAGTAATATTAGTATGAAAATCAGAAAACAATATCAACTTGCCAACCAGAAATGAAGGGGTATACGAGTTAACTATATGCCAAAATCTGAACATGTATGTTTGTCCTTATTGTCAAGATCCAATCTTGCCTTATCGTTGGCTTATAGGTTAAAGTCATAAATGGCTTCCAACTTATAGTCTCTGATGTCAAATGGTGGATAATCGAGAGGCCTATCCACCAGGGTTCGTAATAACCACAGATGAGACACAAGCTCACAGAGGTCTAACTCAAGCCCTGCTAGGATCTCCTTGTTCTATTTACCTAAATCAGTATAAAAATGATGAAGGTTATCCTGTCACATGCATCATTGCATCATCTTCTTTTGAATTGTGAACTGATTATAGCAAATGCATGTCGATGTATTGCATTTGAGGGGCAATGACTAATTGTAGTTATATGTAGTTTCATAAGAAAGACTATGAGCAACTTGTGGTGTTGAAAGGTCATATTCTCAGAAGACTAAGTGGTACAAGTCCTATGATGAAAGAACTAGTGATTTGCATTGAAGTCAAAATGTTAAGTGTAAAAGAAAGAGTAAAAATTTAATGATCATATATCTTGCACAATGGGAAGGTCATTGTTAAAGGGCTTGGCCCATGTTCAAGTGTCGAAGTGTTATATGACTTAGATCGTTTTGTGAAGAACCTATCTACATACTTAACCCAACTCATATATATTGGTGCCTGTCGACACAACCCTAACCCTGGTGACTCATACCTCTGAGTCCCACAATCCCTATGACTGGTTCTGAGTCATAGTGCAAGATTCTTCAGCTCACTTGTGTCAGTTATAGTGCAAGATCCTTCAGCTGACTCATGTCAGTTACTGCGTGATATACCTCCACTCATACACTACGCCGGAGTTTGGTGCACTCTCCTTTGAGATACCTGTGATCTCAAAATGTTTTTTGAGCCCAGAACACATTTTGTAATGACACGGCTGTTTGGCAAGTCATCATTTGCAAAACACATTTTGTTCAATTTTCAAAACGGTTTTTGTACATTTTATTTGTTTGGGGTTTGGAACTATATGATCTAAATTACTATGCAATAATAATATATTATCATCACTAAATTTTATATTAATATGGATCCTAATACTGAAAAGCCCTTACTACCATGAAGTAGATTTTCCAACAAAACCTAGATGATAGTTTCCAAATAACATGCAGTGTGGTAGAGTGTTGTTGGCAAAACATGTTTAGTGATTTTTCATAAATGTGTTCTGCAAAATGCATTTTGAGATAATTGTCAGCTCAAATGACTGTGCAACAAACAGCCCCTACATGATGTGCTTGAATGAGTCACCTGTGTAACCCATGAATCAGAATGTGAGTCATGTGCAAAAGCTATTACATTGTGTGACTTACTGGCATGAGTCACTAGAGGTGGACTAATCATATTTAAATAAATGCGAGAACTCTGCCCGCTTTTTGTTTGATTGTCCTCTTGCTGAAAACTACTTAGATAGGACTTGCAATCTTGCCTATACACTTTGGAGATGGTGAACTACACAACGATCAACCCTTTGGTTCTGGACAATCATTAGTCCAAGTTCCTATTCTTTAGCGTTAAATTGTAGGGCTACTGCCATCACCCAGTGCCCCTTCCTAAAATAAGATGTACTAGCCAAGACAGCTAGGACAGGAAAGTCATGGATGCTTGTTTCACCCTGATTTGGAATACGGCCCATCCATTCGGGATGGATGGATAGTTCCAAGTAGAGTTCGTTACAGGACGGGCTGGGCCGGGGAGTGGGGCTGGGGGCCCACAGTTTCCGGGGCCCAGGAGGCCCTGTAAGGAACACTAGGTCCAAGAAGTAGATAGAGCCATGTCGCCTTGGATCCACACTGTAGCTCATTAGAGCTATCACGTGATATAGGTCTAGTATGTGACCCATAGTGTCTGAATCTACCAGCCAATTAACGAACGAGGAAACTTTGGGCTTCTGTTAGGTTGGGCTATTGAAACTATTAGAATTGGGTGAGTGCTGGCGAGATTCATTATCGTACCCCCAATAACTCTAATACAGCACTTGGATGAGTAGTGAAAGTGAGGAACCCAGTAAGATATAGGGGATGGTAAGGCAATGCTAGCAGGCAGGAGGATGATAATTACATAAAGGGTAAGAACGGGAAGGGTGGCTTTCGCAAGGCAAAGAGAATAGAGGTTTGGATAGATGAAAACTTAGTTCAACAATGTTTACAGAAGAGTGATCAGGACAGTTCTAGTGGTGAAAGAGAAAGAAAAAGAGTCAAACGTGGATAAGAGAAATGTAGTACTTGTAGGGAGGAAGGTAGCAAAGAAAATGAAGTATGTTATTAGCAAACCATATGGGATGAGAAGAGAGCAAGAGGTGCACTTGCAGATTAGACTTGGTTCCCCTGCGACATATTGGTAAAGAAGCAGACTGGCATACCGAGAATATCTATTAAAATTGGAAGTTTGTCAGTATAGATACCTGTAACAAACGTATTGTTGAGAAGGTACGCAATAGGCAACGACAGTCGTCTCCTGCGTAAGTCAGTCTCGTTTGCTTATACTAATGGGTATGAGGATACTATCTCTTTGGATAGTACAGAACTGGCTTGCTTGCCTTGGTCGGATAGTATCTTGCCCCATAGTAAGCAGGGTCTATTGTTGTGTCATGATAGACCTATCACAATAGTCATGTTTTGGGGCGACCCGTCATTGGGACGATCACAATAGTCTTCAGGGTCTTTAGAGAGTAGGCTCTGGTGGAGGAGGAAGGCGCGTAATGAGAGTAGTGGGAATTGTATTGCAACTTAAGTATAGAAATGTAAACAGAGGGTTTCGTGAAGCTCCAATCTCTTGGTCAATTTCTTTTTCTTTTTTCTTTTTTTTTGTAATCATGCGTGATTTGTTTTAAGGTACAAACAGGGTCATGCAGCGCTAGCTATGGAGAGAAAAAAACCTATAAACAATGGCCACGACCCGCTTCCCCTCATCATGGGAAAGCTCAAGCACCCCGAAACCATAGGAAATGTCCCCCCTGCCTAGCGCCTAAGATAAAAACCTCAGACACTTAAGGAAACAATACATAGAAACATACAGGTAGAGAGACACAAACCCTTCCGCAGGCTCACCAAACAAAAGAAAAAACTCTAACCACCAGAAACTCTGCCCGCGGGGAGAGGATTGTTGATTGGCGACATGGGAAAAGTCCAGTGGAGGGCCCACCGAAACCGTGATGTACGGTCAGGCAGGTTATTACATCGACCCAAGGCGTAGGACAATAGCCACGGAGGCAGTGCGATACCACGACTAGGCGTAACCGAGGAGGGGTCAACCGATCGAAGGAAGAGCAGTAGGGTACCAGCCGGTGAGTAGCAGTAGGGTGCCAGCCGGTGGTGAGCAGTAGGGTGCCAGCCGGTGGTGAGCAGTAGGGTGCCAGCCGGTGGTGAGCAGTAGGGTGCCAGCCGGTGGTGAGCACTAGGGTGCCAGCCAGGGAGCGGTGTAGCAGTAGGGTGCCAGCTTATAGGGCAGTACGGTGCCAGCGGACAGAACTGGGAGGGCGTTGGAGGAAGGATCGCGAGCGGGCTAGTCACAACCGACCAAGGAGCCATAGCAAGGGCTTTTGGGTCGACAACGTGACCACGACGAGACTGTCATGTTACTAACCGAGGCTTTCCCCACCAGAGGTCAAGCCCACCAAGCAGAGGCCTACTTCGACCGAGAGTCCGACACTGTGACGCTGACCATGAACGAAGCGAGAAGCTTTCCCACCGTGCAAAATGCTAAGCAGGGTGCAAAGCAAGTGCGGGGTAAGGGGGAGAACGGAACATCATGAGGGGGTGTCAACGACGAACAGGAACAAGAACCCCAAGGAGGGGAGGCATGCATGCCCCAGGAGAGGAGGGAAGATGGCTTAACGTCAACCCCTAGGCAGTAGCCATGATGTGGGAAGAGAGGTGGGTGGGGGAAAGTGACGAAGATTTCCTGTGGTGTTGAGATTTCCATCGCCGGAGGTGGAGGAGTGATGGTTCTTGTCCAATCTCTTGGTCAAAACCAAGCTCCTTACATAGGTATCTTCCCACAACCCTAACCCTGGTGACTTATGTCTTCGTGTAACATAACCCTATGACTCATAGTGAGTTATAGTGTGAAATCCATCAGCTGACTTGACTAAGTCAACTCTCCAACATTCTTTAACCAATGAAAAACCAATAAACCAAGTCAAGAGCTGAAATGAGTGACATGCGTGAAATCCATGACTCCTGATCTGAGTCATGTTGAAAAGTCATTACATCGTATGATGTCACAATCGTGAGTCGCGAAACCATCCACCAATTATAAGATAACGAGGACTCGCAAGTGCACAGCCATGTCAGAACTCTGAGCCAAGTGACATCATAGTGTAAAAACAACCATCCCTTATGGCTAATAAGTATTAGTCATTTGAAATCTGCCTTGCTTAGTCACATGTTGTGACAATAGCAAAGGCAATGCACCCCTCTTTTGTATGCAGTGTGAAGTAAACTTTCCAATGTGGTCATTTGCCACCTGACCGGATGAGACTTGAGAAGCCTGGCTTGGACATTTCTCTCAATATAACATTCCTTTAGTAATTAGGCCTGATTCCATAACTCTGAGGAATCTATCATACATTTCTCCTTCGTATTTGCAATCCCCACAATGTCCTTGCTCCTAGTAGCCCTGACCAGATTAAATAATTCCATTGCCCCTCTTGGTGTTCAATCTTGAAGCCCGTTCTCAAGCTCCAACAAATTTCTCACCGCCTCGCCATTATCCTTGAGTACAACCTCCTTTACACACCACTTCTCCAAATCACTTGTTATCTCCTCACCGAGAACCATAAGAGCCATCGCTTCGATCTTTTTGCGTTGATCTCTACTGAGCAGGCGTAGTTCAGATGGGTACGGGGGTGTTGCCTTGTGTGGTGGCTAAGTGGGTGGACAGGACTTCCGACAATATTATTGAAATAACTTCACCAGCATTGCGCTTGCACTTTTTACCAGGTCACTGGGTGAAGAAGGAGGGTACAAAGCGGTTATCATTGTAGCCGGAGTCCTCTTTCGAATTTGTTACACTGGTTGAGGTGGATGGCGGGTACTCCTCAGCCCCCAAGTCTGATGCTTCTGAGGGTTCCTCTTAGATCAGGCCAGTCATCACTTGTAGTGCATTCGTGGCATGATAATCACAGCGACAATGCTACACTTGGACCCACTGACTTCAGTTTCCCCTTAGGACCTTGTTTTTCTTGGAATCGACAATGTCTCCAGTACCTTTCGGTGAAGTGCACCGGCAACCAGCACGCTGGTTTTACTGGTTGGTTGGTGTGTTCTGTTCATTGCTTGTCTGGAATTCATGCCGTATGATACCATTCCCACAGTTGAGACCATGACTACGCGGATCACCGAATCTACCAAGGCCGGGACTACAATGACTGCTAAGGGAAAGGATGCTATCAAGGCTACCGTCAAGAAAACAGCAGTTGGGATTCAGAGGTCGGTAAAGGCCGGCTCGAATCATGTTCGTAGGGTGGCTCGTAAGGCTCCTCCGCCACCCCCTGAAGAATCCACTCCAGAGGAAGAAGAGCAAGAAGACGTGGATCATAACGAACCGACAGGGAATCTTGAAGATGGCCAAGAGAAAGTCAGGAAAGTTGAGAATGCTCAGGCGACTGAAAAGGGTTGCGAGGAGAGTGATATAGAGCGGTTACAATGAATGCATGTCGAGTCCTCTCCCCGCCAACCAGTTTTATCCGATCTCGCTCGCCAGAGTATCCGCAATGGTTATGGGCAGCCTAGTGCTACCAAGACCTATGAGAGAGGAAAGACTATTAATGCGCAATATTATAAGAGAAATTCAGGCCGAGAAAGAAGGCTATCAAGAATGTAATCACTCCACTATTAGGGTCTCGGAGCTCCTCTGGATCTACCACTATCACTTTAGATACGGCCACTAGGTCACATAGGTAAATGGCAACGGTACCCCTTTCTGATTCAGGAGCTTCAGGCTCAATGAGCAGTACCAGTAGTGCTTGCCCTTCCGGGAGAGTAGGTGTTAGGAGGTTGGTCAGGAGGAGCGCTGCCCCTAATTCAGCATAAAATACTGGCCAAGCTTTCAAAGCACTAGTTGCAGGACACCCAGCCACGGCACCGCTGCTCGGCCAAGCGTTGAATAAACTTCTTACTATGAGCGTCCAGCCGCGAGGGGCTCTCCAAACTGGAATTGGGCTATTACGCAATGTTGAATACACTGTCCAAGTTTCACCACTTGATATTTGCTCTTCAACTCCATTTTTACAGGATAAAAAGGTCCTATGTTCACTTTTTTCGAATGATTCTATATTCTTATTTTATTGCCCTTCTTATGACTTATTGATACTTCTCATAACCCTTACCACATAGCTCACTTAGGGTTTATCTATGGTTCCATACGTTTATACCGAATGCTCTCACATTCGGTATAGTAGCACCCCAGGCAACACTCGATTCGGGTGAAGGGAAATGGGTGAGGATGCAGGGTGGAAGGTGAACTACTGTACTTTTCCTGTGGTTTTCATACGGGTTTTCTTGCTTTCTTCAAACACCAATTTACCTTTTTCTAAATGAGATTTCTTTTCTTTTCTTTCACTTTCTTTTACTGGAGGACCCATGTATTTTTTTTCTTTTTCTTCTTTTTCTCATCACTTCCCCTTTTTCTAAAATGTAGTACAAAATGGAGGATTCCTATTTTCTTTTTTCAGTACAGTAAAGATATTTGGAGGGAAGAGGAAATATCTTGTTTATGTTTGTCTAGTGATAAAGCGATGCATGGTGCACGATAATTGCTAGACTACTGGGCTTTTTTTTGAGCAGGGAGAGGGTTCATTTTTATTTTTATTTCTTTTCTTGTCGTGAGCCGTGTATGAATTCAGTAACTTTATCTACGAACAAACATCAAAAGACTCTCACCAGCATTCAAGCCTTTGCCTTTAATCTGCCTGTGAGACCTTATGTGAGTATTGCCAAGAGTTTATTACTATATATCCCTTTGCGCCTGGGATGCAATGAAGAAAAAAAGAATCGCCTCCCCAAGCCTGCTCATGCGGCATCACGCGACAGGAAATAAACCAGCGAAAGTGTCCAAGTGCGGGGAGTGATTCTATATGATTGGGCTGCTAACCTCGCCTAGCTAGAGTTCGTTACGGGGCGGACGGGGCCCCGAAAAACCCGGGTCTGGCGACTGAAAGCCCACCCCGCCCCGCCCCGTAACGAACACTACGCCTAGCAGTGCGGGCATGATATTCCGAGATCATCCGTATCACAAATCCCATCCCCATCCCCATCGCGATCCACCAATTCTTCCATCGATCATCCCCATTATCATCATCATTGTCCATCTCCCTCCTCCCTCCCTCCGTCCATCCATGCATCCATGCATCCATGGCGTCCTACCACCTACATACTGGAATCCATCCATTCGACCACCCAGAAAAGGAAAGAAAAAGAGACCCACTCGTAATTGTACCCCACAATGCAGGAGGTCACAAGGTTAAAATTTTTTTTTTTTTTTTCTCTTTTTCCCCACCCCCTCTCTCTTCGCCGCCGTCCCTTTTCCCTGCCCGCACAGGACTTGCTTAAATACTCGTCGTATCATACAGTGGTAACAAAGTGGCGTGAAATCTACGCAAGCCCGCTCGCAAAAAGTTGTTGGTCTAAGGCGAACCATTGATCGGATGGCCGTGGTGGTGGGGTGGAGCCATAGGGTAAGTCATTGGGAAAGGGAAGTTGGTTGCCTCATTAGCCCGGGCGCCTAAGTTAGGACATAGAGGGGAAGGTACCGTGAACATAAGGGAAAAAAATACTATTACATTGTGAAAGTTAAGTTAGTTGGGCACCCCCCTTGTTCGCGCTTAACTTGAGAGGCTGTACTTGTATTGCGGCACTTTGTGATATCACATTTGGGGTACGGTATCCACTCAGAGGCTTATTTCGTGATGGCTTTTTTAAATCATTTTTACCTTTCTTTATTAAACTTTTACGTTAACTTTGTCTGTCCGTTTTTTCTTTTCTTTTTTCCTTTCAGTTGTACTGTTTTTTTAGTATGGTTGAGTGGAGTTGTAATGTCATACTAACTTTTGCTATGAGATAAGTTTTGGTCCTAGTTACTAGAAGTATGATATTTCTAATGGCTGGAGAGGAAACATGTGCCCTGGTGGAGTCTTCTCACCTCAGACATCCCGTTTCAGGACTTTCTCACCTTCAGCATTCTATGCACAAGTTGAAAGAAGTCTCTTGTTCGGAGTGTGCAGAAAGTGCAAATATTTTAGATTAGTTATTGCTAGTTTGACCGGAACGATGTTTTAATAATAGTACTTTTGATAGCTCTGAGTATATGCTGCTTGCATGAAACGTAGCTAGATTACTTTAGATTTTCTACTATATTATGATAGTTTTGTGAGATACCTTATAATCTAGCAAAAAGTCGGACTGGAGCCAAAGCGAAACTGGGGCAACCGAGCCAGCTGCAGGGGGCGCGAAGAAGGCGAATTTGCCACAGTTAAACATATAGGCCCACAGTGGTTGAGTAGGTTCGGGAAAATCCATAGTAGGGGATAGAGTGACCTGATCGGAATGCTTCCTTCCTGTACTTAGTACAAAATTTGATATTAATATCGTCAATCCAACTTTTTCCAGACTATACCTGCGGTAATGCTTCGACTCGACTGTATTAAGTATATCTGTTTTAATTGAAGTTATTTGTATCAGTATGGCTAGACCACTATTATTAGCGGACTCCGGTTAGGTCCAGCTAGGATGGGCTTATAATACTCGTATCGTATCATACTTGAGTACAGTTGCAGCTCACATACTATTGTATAAGGAAAGCTAAGGGTCTGGGGTTTGTTCATTCATTATAGCAAGGTTCTGGAAGAAATTCCATTACGAGGTCCGTTTATTCGGAAGAGAGGGTGGTTGCAGTAAATTGTAAATTCACAGAGGGTTCCCCTATACCGAGCTCCATCAAAACCAGGTTGGGCAGGGTGGATTAATCTCATAACGAGTTAATGATATCTAGAAAGCTCACCTGGCCTGGTATATCAATGCAGTTCCGTGCTTAGAGTGCTAATGTATTCCTTCTTCTTCCTCTCCTCTCCGGGCCTTCTGGCTTTGATTGTGAGGATTGAAAAAAAAAAGCCTTCAGAAGATGCTTGCATTTAAATGATGCAAGGGGGTTTAGAAGGGCGTTCATCATCCTCCCCCCCCTCCCTTTTCACAGCATCATTGAGATTTGTTTCCCGTGAACCAGGCACAAAACTTAAATTTTTAATTCTTGGGGTTCGCTGGATTTTCAAGATGGGTGATAGAGGAAGGTTTGGTTTTTGTCATTGAGAAGTTGATTATGCGGTGAAATGGGGTCTGAATTAGTGTTTTGAGCGTTGATGACGGGACAGCGCTCGTCAATGATTTACTAGTAATCTACTTCAAAGGGTTGATTTCCACGGCTGGACCAAACTCATTTTATATAGACTTGGCTGTCCAGCAGAGTATCCGAAATGTGCCATCTATCTTGTAACCAAGGTTGGGGCATCAATACTCGAATACTGTGGGGTTGCAAATTTTTCTATTGGGGTTTTGTTAGAGATTTCATTTTTTTATAGTCATGGGCACGAGAATCTTAGTTAACTAGCGGGGAAGGTAGGAGGTGGAACTTCCGGGTGCAGAATGATTTGCAAGCACTTGCAAGGATCGAGGGTTTTTGAGCGGTGGACTTGGCCAGGGAAACGCAAAGGGGATCTTGACTTTTGTATCTACAACCGCCGTTCTTTAGTTCTACAAGCAACAGTTACGTTCGTTTTGCTTTCTCTTGATAGTCATCGACGAAGGTTCTACGGTTTCGATTGTGTGAGCAGTGATAGCCCGAATCGGTTCCTCCAACTAGTTTTTTTCGGATTCGATCATTTCTTTCAGTTTGTTTCACCACATGATCCACCAGTTTAAATTCCATAAAATGGCGATTTCCGGAGACCTATCCCCGGGGTCATAATAACGCGACCGAGGGTAGGTACCAGCGTTGCAACGCGTGTACAGTACCTCGACTCAAGAGAATACGAAATGATAATAAAAACGTAGATATAAAAATAATAATAAAATCTATAGAAGTAAGTGGTGCACCATTCACCAGTGTTTTTCCCCTCAGGCACGCTCCGGGCAGACTGCAGAAGAAATCAGAGCTCAATACCGTAAAAACTCAAATAATCGGTCGTTGTGCTATGTCGTTGGAGTTGCCTCCTCTTGTAAGCTCTGGTATTTTTTATTTATTTTTTACGTACTTCTCAAGAGGGCTGAGCAGCTCTGTTTTTGCTGCTTTCTTCACCCCTTTTCTAAAGTGGGTAATTCTCGACTACATAGGACACCGACCGATTATTTGAGTGTTTACGGTAGCCTAGACTTTTAACGTATCATAGTGAGAGTTTTGTTGGTGATGAACTAGCTATGTGGATTTGAGTCGGGGTACATCTGTTGCAACGCTGGGTACCTACCCTCGGTCGCGTTATTATGACCCCCGAGGATACCTGTTCTTGAATCTCGTTATACCCGACCGTAAAACAATTTATAATCTCAACTTCTGCCCCATCCTCATTCCTCACACCCAAAAGCGTTCTAATAACGCTCTCCCGATCAACATTCCTCCTTAACGAATGGTCCAAGCTAGGCATCAATAACAACACTCAAAGGCGAGGTAGTGGCCTGGGCCGGTGGAACACTGACGATAGGAAGCGGTCGTGCAAGATGGATGTATGAATCCTTGTCGGCCATGCTGGGCAACGCCGATTTGTGGGTAGCATTATTAGGGGGATTTAGCTGGTTCGGCAAAGGAGGCGCTAGGGTAATTAAGAGAAGTGGAATGGTGGCCGAGTAGGACTTTAGGTGGGTAAAGGTGATTTAGCTGGTTAGGCAAGAGGGACATTAGGGCAACAAGAGTGGAATAGTGCGCCAGTTATGAAAAATTGTCCATTTATGTCATTTGGGCTACAATCGCCCAGTTATCATGTGTGAAATTTTAAAATCACACTATTCTCAATTAGTCTCCTAACGAAGCGTTTGATCCTCTCTTTTTCCTTTCTACCAGTGTCAACACTACATCTTTTTTTGCCAATTCTACTTCAATAATATTATATAGCCTAGTTATTTGGCTTTATATTCCACTTTAGATATCCATCATAGGACTATCCATGGTTTTTTGAGAAGCATTTAAAGACAAGGCAGCTTCTAGGCGGGTAAATACCAGCCTAGGGGTGACTGAAAAGTCTTCGGGTATTCTCACTAAACTCTTTGCAGAGTTTTCTTGGCCTAGCGAACAATGCGCCGAACCAGCTAAATCCCCCTATCATGGACGGGGGGCGGCTAGGGTGGCTGGCTTCCAAGAAATTGACTGATGGTGGGGCAATTTTCAGAGCCTCAACTCTTTCTTTCTTCCCTGTCTATTGTGGGGAAGCTGGGTTGGATTGGCAGGGCAAGCCCCACTCCCCCGTTATCCGCTCTTACGACCCTTATGGGAACTTGACTTTTGATATTAGAGACCTACAGAACCTACTCCTTGTTCAATTCCTACAAGGTTACTGACAAACAATCTTGTAACAAAATCAACAGAATTTTTCCATGCCGCCCGGATCCAGAAGGCACGGCAGAGGCAGAGGGGAGTTTCAAAGGGGAGGAAGCCGAGGAGGCACAGACGGTAGAGGTGGTCGAGGAGGTCGAGGAGGGGGAGATCAAGGAAGAACCTCGATTAGAATGGAAAATCGACCAAAGAAGTACGTTTTTCCTATCAATCAGCTCTACTATATGATCGCCTGACCCCTCTTTATCATTGGGGACCGCTGACAATTGCGCAATAGAATTCCGGAAGCTGAAGTTGCCGATTCTAATCACGCAACTACAGATGATCCTGAACCGCGCGGTGGCAAAGACTTTGGGGAAGACTCAGGTAGTGACTACCCCGAATCGCAATCGGAAGATGACATATTAGCAGCAAAACCTTACAATCTCCTACTCGAATCTTTGGTAACGAGCAATAAGTCTAACCAATGTAATCCTAAATGCCGAAAACTTGATCACACACAAACCGAAGAGGATGGGATCATCTTGGAAGAGGGTGAAGATTTACCAAATGAGCATGAGGAACAGCCTGAGGAAGAGGCTATAGACTTAGGCTCAGATAACGAGAATCCATCCGACCCATTTGAATCACATTTTCCTAGTCGCTCACCTTCTAGATTAGCCTCCATATCTTCCCCTTCGCGGGGTAAATGGAAGGATACTAAGCTGCCTAAATCTAGACTACATGGGAATACCTAATTTTCCATTCCTAGAGGCTCGGAGCAAACCACAGGTGGAAGAGAGTTTGAAAGCCTAATAGACCTGAATTTGAAGAAGAAGAAGCTGGTCGCTGAAGAGCCGACGCCGCTACAGAAGTCGTTAGGGGGGCTTGTCTTCAATTATGTGGATGTTTTATATAGCGAACGAACACTAGGCAATGTTAAGGAGTTACGGGGGATGTATTCCTTGCATGCGCCAGATCACATCCTAAAGTATGGTCCGTTGACAAAAATCACGGCGCACCAGAGATCACTGGCGACGCAACCCCCCTCCACCCTCGGCCCACCTAAAGAAATTTCTCTAAATCATATCAATTTCTTGTATCTATTCTACTATATATCTACTTTTTTTAATTTTATCGCCACAATAGTAGGTTCGGTGTGAAAGTGCTCTGATAGCCGAAGTTTTTCCTGATCGTTGGTGCGCCGTTAATTTTGTTTACGTACCATATGTTCCCACCCAAGTACTAGATCATGTTCATACCAATCAAAACTCAGGACCCGAGACCGAGTCCTAAAGAACAATGCCCGCCTAGCAATGGCTACGGACGAGGAAATAGAGCTCACAAATCAAGGCTTCACAAGGCCCAAAATCAATTTCATACTACCAACACCAAACGCTTGCGTGGAAGTAATAAATGCGCTAGTCGACATACTACAACCAGAGTAACAAGTTCATCCTTCCTCGAATACCTAATATGTTGCCAACTATTCTATGAGAACAAAAAACGCTTTCAAGATACATACTACACACCCCCGGATGCTTAGAGGATCATCACCAACAAGCCCGAAGACCTCCGTGCTCTTTTGGCGGAAACCACCACGACCTCTTCAGGTTAGGCTTAAAATTAACTCGGAAAACCCTCAAGTACTTTAGTCCATTCTACAACTCCGATATAATCCTCGCTTCACCGCTTGGATTGCGTTTGACTGTTGGTGATGAGTCCGACAAAAAGCTCGACTACGATTTCTTTTCTAGTATAGAATTGGTGGTCGTGGATCAAGCCGACGCACGGCTTGTGCAAAGTTGGAATCACCTAGAGCATATCTTCAAACACCTCAATTTGATACCCAAGGATCGGCATGCTTGTGACTTTCAGTGCGTGCGGGACTGGTATATAGACACTAATGCAAAATACTGCAGACGGATGTTCGTCGGCGGGTTCGTGACACCGGAGATGATTAAGTTGTTTAATCAGAGTATGTTAAATGCTACCGAGAAAGTGAACACTCAAGCAGAGTATGCAGGGTCCATGATTGATTTGGCGGTTCAAGCTCGATAGGCAATGTCCGCTCCCGCTCCTAACCCAACAGTTCCTCTTACTCACTACCATCTTGCAGACATTCACAAGAATAGATCCCCCAACCTCACCGGCAGGCCCGTCTGGACCCCCACTTCGACTGTTTCACAAAAGGAGTCTTACCCTCACTCCCCCGAAACACCTCCACAAGTATATTAATCTTGATCCCGAGTTACATTGCCCTGTCCGAATGCACTACCTCTACAACACCCCTATCTCCATCGGTGCCATCGCGGAAGAAACGCCCTTCTCCTCCGTCGTGCGCGTAGTGTCCCATTTATTCACAGGCCGTCACTCGGTTCTGCTTGAGAGAGGGTGTTGGAAATAGCAGCTGATGGCCGCACTTGGTACGGGATGTGCCCGCTCTCTGTGGCCGCAGAGGCATACGCAATAGTCAAAGGACGCGCAAGCTCTCAAAATGTTTTCACCCCATTTGTTTTTTCCTTCCTTCATACCTTCTCCACACGACACACCTTCCTTTCTGTATACAACTTTCCTCAAGTCTTTCCTTCCACCAAGTTGTCATCAATCAATCATGATTCTCATCTCCACCAAATCGGTTTCAGTCCACTGCGTGAAATCCTCACCGTAAATCATTACCTCCGCAACCCTGATTTTCAACAGTGGGCGAGGGCGCCACTTCCGCCGCTACGACATCCACGAAGTCACAAGGGTGGTATCCTACGCCTTGCCGGATAACTCTCTTTCCTACCGGGAGATCGTGGGTGGCTTTATTGGGCGGAGCATTGGCCAGGGGAGGGTTACGGAGCAGCCAAAGGTGCGTGTGATATTCTTCAAGTGGGATGCTATAGCTGGAGAGGGTCTTTGGTACCAAGAGGGTCCGGGTTATGTGTGCGGATAAAGGTTACAGGTTAGAGTCTGTTTGATGGGCCACAGTAATTGTGTGATGGATATCTAAAAGCGCTGTATATAATATTGTAACTTGATAATTGACTCTTGGCGAAGTATTGAATAATCCGCGCGAGTCGAGATATATCCGCGAACCTTAGGCTCCCTTTCCCATCTCGCACCCTCAACCGTAATTATTCGGAACTAGCACACTGGTAATTCCAGCAGTGCCCTCCTCCCCCGGTGAATTAAAACGCCCAAATAAAACCCCCCGGATGCTGTAGCGCGCCCCGTGTCTTGTTTGTTTCACAAAAGAAAATAATCCTGCTCGCGCTCCTAGGTGGCTCATATTTTTCGTTTGACCTCTCAGGATAACCTGAGCGCATGTGGTCGATAGGAACTCGTACTCGCATCATAATGACTATGCTAGGGGAGACTTCGAGAGCCGCCACTGTGGCCACCCCCGATACAAATAGGTTCAGCGAGTAGATTATTCAGTGCGGATGGGTTGGGGATTTAGTAGGATAAAGTTCTGACATTCGGCGATTTCATTCGTGTCTGACGGGGGGGGAACACCCCGGAGCAGAGAAGAAATAGGGGGCGTTTGAGGTAATGGCGGTGGATAGGGCGGGGTGGGATAGTTAAAATTATTATTATTATTATAGTAAAATAGAATTTCACCTATGGTGCTGTTCCGCCCTGAGGGGGGATCCTGGGGGGTGAGTTTCCATTGCCAAGTTTCCGATGCCAAGCACACTACTTCACAGGTGTGCGCTGAGGTGTTTGATAGAGTAGTGAGAGCAGTCAAGTCACTCGATCGGGGGCCATGGAAAGACTCTATTTAGTAGTTAGCTTGGCACACACACTTTAGCACATAAGCCGCCTCTCATGTAGACTAAGCTAACAACGAACAACCACACTGAGGAAAACAGCCAATCAACAACCTTTCTGTTCCTTTGTTCTAGGTTCAGTCTGTACTCTTTTGTCTTTAGCCTCTCAGTTAGGTTAGTTGGTTTTGCAGCCGAGTTGTATTTGCTAAGGAAGTCGCAGATCGCAGATCACAGAGGGATTGACTATACCTAAGCTTGCCGGAGTATTTGAGTCTTCTCACATAACCCACTCTCTGCTGCTAGCCTCATGGTTAACCAAGGATAATTATCTTGCCTGAGAGGGGTGGAGGGTGTCTATAAGCTTGACGACTTGGTTCTTTCTTCCTGCCTGCTCTTTTCTTCTTTGATTGAATCTCACTTTTAGGCTTGTAACCTAATCTCTCTTGGGCTTACTCTCATTGGGAATCAACTCTTTCCATATTGACAATGTGTCACCACAGGTCTCGGGGGTCAATTCAACTCTCTCAACTATCCAGTTTATCCAGAGATCACAGATATGCAGACAGAGGATGATTTGGGCATGGGCGACATATTATCCACACTAGACAGGTCCTCCGAAATCAGCCCCACACTCGATTAAATAGCCAAAAAAAGCGGATTTATTCAATGAAAAAAGATTTTTGTCATATCATAGAGCATAAAGCTATTGATGTATATTCGAAATTAAGAAAATAGTACAAGATAGATACAAAAAATTGAATTCAGGGAAAGTTTACCAACAGGTATGACCCCTAGATGTCTTAATGACAGCCTCTAGCAACTCAAACCGCAAATGATTAAAGGTCAAAAGATTAATGAGGAAGATTCTTTGCCATTGCTGCTTAATAGCATCTCACACTTTTGTCCGACTCCTGGGCTCTTACTAGATGGTGATCTAGGTGATCTTCCATGATAAACCAAACATTCTCAATGATTATCGGAGAGGGGGCAGGATTGGGTCCAGTCTAACTTGGGAATCACATATTTCGCCCAGATCCACCTGGTATACACAGTCCAATCACAGAACAATCCATCGTCGCTGGGCCACACAGGATCGCCTGCCAGTGCCCATGTACTCTGATTGTCTGGAGGACTGAGATAACGACATGGTTGATATGGTGTCAAGTCATGATTGTCTCGCAATTGTCCTTACCCTAGATGACACACTCACGTTTACTTTCGCTACGAACACAATGTTATACCATTAAGGAACATATCTTGGGAAATTTGCACAGAAGGCAATCATAGTAATACACCTATCCAGGACTCTGCACACTCCAAACATGTCTACTATGCTCTGCTAGCTATGCATTACACTTCCAGTCGTCTGGCCATATAAGCAGGTTTCTGGCCTCCTCTCTCAGGGCCTCCTCAGCTAGCTCAATTACGGGCCATGGCCCTCTCGTGGAGTTATTAAGAAGGGGCATTGTTCTGGGTACTGGCCAAGAATACCAGTGGATTGAGGCGTGCTTTGGGGAGGGATCATTCACTAGTGAATATTATGCCCGCCGCTGAAATCTCAGTTCATGGTCTTCGTTTGTTTGGTGCACATATCATGGCAGTTGCCCTTAGGACATGGCGAGCGACAATGGCAACTGAAAAGAGAAGTCGTTTGGGCATTTTAGGCATTCAGGGGCCTTGGCCTATTGTATATACTGTGCTGACAGTAAGGTTTGGATTTTCAGCAATTGTTTGATATCTGTAATGGGGAGAGAATCACACAGCTTGCACCGTGTATGAGTTTTGCTATATTCCAAATTTACCTTTTCTGTCTTCCATTGTTTGCTCAATGCTGGCCTGTGTCCATTTCTGCTTCTATTGTATTTGGGAAATTTAGCAAATTCGAATTGACCTTTTTTGTCATGTATGCCTCATAATCAGTGATAGGAAGGATCCCTTGAGACAAACTTCAAATACTGGAAAGACTCTTCCCTTTTCCATTAATCTGCATCCTTTCTTGTTACTGGTATCTAACTTATGTTTGCTATTTACATGAGTGATTTTGTGGGCTTGGCGATGCAAACTTCCCATGCTGGATTCCCACTCTCTTCACTCTGTACATGCTCCAGACTTGTAGCCTGGTAGTACATTGTCAACCTTATCCCACACTTATAAGCTAGATGTGATTTTGAGCAACCGCACAAAACAGTTAAATCACCTATAGTCAAACCTACTAAACCGATATTACTATCTGACTCTTGATACACTTATCCAAGTAGGTGCGTCGAACCCTAAATACCTGGTAATTCTGCCTTTACAAGCTATATTCTATCTGGATAATATTATTCCTTCCAAGACTGTATTCGTTGTGAACCGCGAAAGGTTGAGGCAAGATCTGCAACAATGGATTGGGAATGATTTGCGAAATAGGATTCCAGTGGGGAAAGGTGGCCAAGGTAAATCCAGAAAATCAAGACAGTTTATCACAAAATAAAAGTGCTGGGATGTTACACTGATTACTCAAATAGTGGTAAAACTGGGCCTGTAAGAAATAGAGCTTAATAATCATAAATCTTTAAAAAGATAAACTTCATGATTTCTTTTTGTGTCTACCAAATACATCGAGTGGTCATTATCCCAGTTTGGTTTCAAGCACGCCAAGCACCAGCATGAGATGCCTAAGACAATATGCAGAATACCGTAAATGTCATTCACAGTTGGTAAATCGGTACCATAATATCTTACAAGAAGAGATGGTATCACTTGTGATTTGGGAACAAAGAATAAGATGCAATTGGTAAGTGCTTGCTAGTGGATATGGGCGAATAACAAATACTCACAGTGGATGTATCCTACTGTCTAACTGGCTCAGATTTAGCAAGTGATGGTTCTGGCCTAGTTAGTTCCACAATATTCGTGTTTGTGTATACACTAATAGCTGTATATTGAAAAACAGCAAGATTGTCGCGATAATTCCTGCTTTATAATTAGTTGAACAAGTCATTAGAGTTTCAATTTAATTTTTGTCATGTGAGTTCATGTTGAGAATGATGTCAAAAGTTCTGACATACCTGAACTCGTTTTACAAGACAAATGAGATATTAGTCATCCCCTGTTATTGTTTTATCTTATAGCGATATTTGATATATTGTATTTCACATAATAACCCATTAGCAAGTGATGGTTATCTTATCATTGGTTGATTGATCAGTCATGACTCTCTATTGTGCGTGAGACAATATAATTACATTTGCAAATGACTCATGTTACCAGTCATGGGTTTTACAGAGGTGGCGCATTTGACCACATGATTTGGCTTATCTGCTAAGGTATATTATAGGGTGAGTCATACCAGCCAACTGAAGGATAATGTACTATGACACACTACAAGTCATACTATTGGTGTGACTTAGAAAAATGAGTCATTGGGGTTAGGGTTGTGTGGATAGGCACTGATAAATATGGCTTAGGGTCCAGCTAGTAGATAAGTTGTTCACGCAACCATCTAAGTAATACAACACTTGGGCACTGTGGTACTGGCCAAGGTCTATGACAATGACCTTCCTGTTGTTCCAGATATACAAGCCTTTTACTCTACCTCGGATGCAAATTCTTTCAAGTTGGGCATGAACGCAAGTATCTAGTTATTGTACTATAGCAGATTGGACCTCTTAGTCTGATTGCACTATAGCACATTGGACCTGTTAGTCTTATTGCACTAGAGGACATTGGACCTCTGAGTTCTATTGCAATAGGACATACCGATAACTAGACTATTCTAAAAGTCCACACTAATGCTACATCCAATGATTAGTCGTTTCCTGTTATCCCGCTACCACTCTATAAGTGTTTGTTCCAACTAAGCCCTTGGCGTTCTCAAAGCAACCTTGACCTACCAGTACCCTACCTCTTAACATGATTTTAGTCTGATTAATGCTAACCTTTAACACTATACCAACAAACCTGTCACAATCTCCACCATCCCCTCCTGGTATCTATCAAAAATCTCTCAAGCCTATCATGATCCCCATCCTGCAAACTTCTGTTATCACTATCTTGCTCTTCCTAATTATTTTACCCTTCCCCACTGTTGACCAGCCATTCTTTTTTCTACGCTTTCAAGTTTTGTACTATGGTAGAAACTGGTCTAGATATCTTGCTATGAAAGACACCCATTTGTCAGATGGTAAATGGCCTTTTAGGAGAGAGTCTCCCTAAAAGCGTTCTGTTGCGTATATGGCAGGTTTGGTAACCTTTTACTATATTTGAGGATTATAACACAACTTGACTATCTATGAAGGTATCAATAGGACACCTGACATTCATTGATGATACAAGCAACTGAAAAAAGAAAATCACAAAAGGTGAAATCTTAATCAAAAGGTAACAAAGCAAGAAGCAGAGAAGTGGTTGAGTCCCGCAATTGATGCAATTCGGGCTGTTGCTCTGGGCATGTTGATTTGAGTACTGACTTGTGATTAACCAAAGTGTTACCAACAAAAAAAACTCAATTTACACAATTAAGAAGGATGTTTATTACCATATCCCATTATTAGTGTGATAATTTCAGCTATCAAAGGATTGGCCAGCAAAATGCTTTTCAACAGAGAAAATAGCGTCAGTTGGAGATATGAATTTAGGATTCGAAAAGTGAGATTCCTGGTGGTGAGTCGGGTTACAATTGCGGAAGAAAAATAAACTTCTCGTTTTGAAGGGAAGGAATCATTAATAGTGCAACACATAACAGTGATTTTGCCCAGGGTGAGAGATACAAGCGATCTCAATGGGATATAAGTTATATTTAGTTTTATCACAAGTGGGGATGATTGGAGAATGCTACTAAACCATGATTGACAGGACTTTGTCATTGCAGAAAGATTCAGTGTATTGTGCAATACAAGGAGGCATTTGAAGGTGATATTGTTGTAAGGGAATGCAATTATGGTGGACTATATACTGATTGTGTGAATAAATAGCAGTATCAACATGCAGGGTATAGATATCCGAGAGTGGAACCTTACTAATTCCTGTATTGTGCACGTGCGGTGAGCAAGCTGTGTGGGTCCAAGCCTTGGCATAGCATGAAAAGCACTATTAGTCTTATGACAAGGCAAAACTTTGCAATTACCAGCCCTTAATTGGCCAATAAAAAGAAATCTAAAATAACCAAACTAGAAGAAAGATTCACTCTCCAGAATTCCCTCCATATCATGATCTAAAATTAAGAACTCTGACAGGAATACCGGCAATCAATCTATCTATGTTACCTGTCACGATTGCAGTCCAGTCTTCTTGCTTGGCACAAATTAGGGTCTTGAGTTGCTTGAGCCATAGTCAATCAGGCAGAAAGTGTATTGTAACTTGTCATTTCTTACTGGGTGAAAGATTTCAAGGAGGTTAAGGTTTGGGCTGTATCCTGAGAGCGTAGAGTAGATTAGGTGATTGGTGGGTGGAAATGGACCACTGTATGTGTAGGTATGGAGGGGAAAGCCAACTTCGGCTAACGAAAAGCCCAGAGCTGATCCTCGAACAAGATTCCCGAAGGGAAGAAAGCCCAGGGTAAGAAACCACGGACCTGATTGGTTGAAGTTCATGGAACCATGATGGTTTGAACCAATATACATAGCAGATGGATTTTGACCAAGATGCTTGTGTAAATGGCCAATTTGCTGAACGAAGCCAAGTGTAGCCCCAAAAATGAGCTTAGCCTTTCAACGTTAAAGCTAGGATGATGATAGCGATCATGCATTTCAGTCCTTGGTTTCCACTATACCCTATGCCTCCTACAATCAATCGTCATCACAATCTGCAGCTTATCCAAATAAATAATCTGTAACCCAGTGGGCAGCTTCTACAATCACCAGCGTCTACACAACGGAAGGCTTACACATGTGGTTATTCAAATGAGAAAGGTCATGTGATGTAGGATTCTGAAGGCAAGTGATATTTATGCTGGAATGAGTTGATCATGCAGAGGTGGCAATATAAGCTAGGCTTCGTTACGGGGCCTGTTTCCACCCGCCTGAGACAAATTTCTCTAGGCTATTGTGATTTTCTGGGTGAAAAGATTATCCAAATTGAACTGGAACTTAGGGCCCATTTGCCTAACGGTCTAGTTCTCACACTTGGGTGGGGAAACTAGACGGTAGCATCGCAACCAGAAACATATTCCGATAGACCTGGCAAAACTCTTTCCCCTGTTTTCCACGATCTAATGTTCTTACTGCTAGACGGTCAAAACCTGACACTGCTCAACAGGTTGTTTTGCAACAACTGTCTATCAACATCAATCATACATCATGCACCCAATAGAAAGAATAGCTACCAATCAGCACTAATCTTTTTCTGCAAATAATAATTTGTTTTCTCATAACCCAGAGTGAGTTCAAAGACAAAGTTCTTATCCACTATCGGTGAGGAGACAGTGTTTGTAAGTGTACTATCTTGGTTGCGGAGCTCAGTTGCCAGCTGAATTAGAGTTCGTTACGGTGCGGACGGGGCCCCGAAAATCGTTCCCCCCAGGCCATTTTCCCTGCACCGACCCACTCAAAGGCCTGGGGCGGCGTGTCTTTTTCAGTATTCCCTACCCATGTCGCCGCTGAGGCCGCCGCCCCACCAATACCTCAGACGGGTCCCCATTAAAAATAGGTGGTAACAAACACGTCCCAGTCTAGGGAATGAGTGCGGGTGGGCCCCGGACCGGGGTGGGGCGGGGATTACCCAAAACATTCCCCTCCGGCCCGGAGTAAGGGCGGGGTCTGGCGGGTGAAAGCCCCGCCAGCCCCGCCCCATAATGAACACTCAAGCCGTATGTTACGTGGTTGCACACCACCCATTAATTCATCAAATCTTTCATACTAAACTAAACTAGCCCGTATAATTAGGTAAACCCACACACCTACATTTACCCTACCCATCTCCCACTGTTTAACATTTCTTCATGGTCGACACCATCTCCGCTTGCTAGATGGCCGTCTATAGGTAAACGGCCTCTTATAGCGATCAAGATCTTCAAGGTTAGCCAACTGGAAAGAGCCCTATCCCACTCAGTTTAGGTGTAATTTAGATGATTCTTTTTTTATTATACAGTCAATAAACGTGTCTTGGAGCCCCTTTTGTCTGAAATGGTGGGCTATAAAACAACTATAAGTTAACCCAGACTGTGCAGTATTGTCAACCAAGTTAGGGCCAGTGTTTACTTCTGCTGTTTGATTGATCTATGGATGCTCACCTGGGCATATTTTTCTTATGTCTCCCAGTGTTGGTCCTGGTTTCTAGTGATTTGGTGCTCTTCCCTTTGCGAATGATATTTGCCATAGTAGACTTTGACATAACTGTGCAGCTCGCAATAGGGCGATGGGTATACCCTTCAGCATTGAGTTCAATTATTGCAATGAGTGCAACCTTTGGACAATCGGGTGGCTTTTGGTTCATTTATCACTGTATTTTCCGTATGGGTCAGGGAGTCTCGGGGGACATGTTGCTCAAGAAACTTGGTATATGTCCTCGTTTGTCCAAATATTTAATACCCATGCATGGTTACTGATTGTGGTGTGGGATTGCCCTTCCTATTGTTACGGGAGAAAAATAATGGCGGTCCAACGCTCGATAACAACATACGCCTTCTCATCACCTTACCCTTCCTTCAGCACTGTAACAAATTCCTCTACATCAACCAAAACTAAACCATCCCATCTAATTCCTTTTTTTCAATAAACTATGCCTCGATTTCTTTACAGTCATGAAAAAAACGTATTCCCTTCAAGCAAGTCTCTCAGTTTACCAGGGGGAGAATCTTTGAGTTACATCCGCCTCAAATCAGATCTGAGCAAATTTCCCACTACCTTAACATTCCTCCCCCCACTGTCAGGAGGCGAATTGTACACAGATTTCAGGAGGGCAAGGAGAATGAGATTAGAGGAAGATATCCCAATACTACCAAGTTGCAGAATGAAGACATTGTTGAGGAAGCTCTCAAAAATCGCCACACTACCTACTTCGAGATTGCTAAAATGGTTGGACTCAATGTTTCTACAAAGACACTGAAGAGAAGAATTGCATAAAAGTATCTTAAAACAGTAGGTGGCACAAGAGAGAGTTCATTTGGATGAAAACCTGGCTCACCAGAGGTTGGAATGGGTATTAGCCCAGACGGATTGCAGAAGGGAGATGTGGAGAAGGAAGGCAAGTGGTGGGATGAGGTATCTGTGGAGAGGTGTGGAGGAAAGATGAGAAAATGGGTATTTAGATACGCAAATGAGAAGTAGAATAAGGATTGTGTTGAACCTACTGCTAGGAGAGGGGAGAGAGAGATTAGCCAGATGATAACAGGTTTTTTTTATGGTCAAACTTATGGTCTTTTTTTCCTTGTTTTTCCTCATGGTTCTTCTACGAGGCGTGGAGTTACTGGAGAGTCCATTATTAATATCTATGATCATTATGACTTTGTAGGGATATGGGTAGTGTTCATTAGGGGGCAGGGCGCAGCAGGATGTGACTCGCAAGACCCCGCCCCTACACGGGGCCGGAGGGAGTATTTTTAGGGTAATCCCCGCCCTGTCCTAGTCTGAGGCCCACCCGCATTCATTCCCTGGACGGGGTCCCTTTTGTTACTACGTATTCTTTCCAGGAATGTGTCTGGGGTATGGGGGGGCGGAGGCCTGAGAGGAGACAGGGGGACGGAATGCCGAAAAAGACACACCACCCCAGGCTGGTGAGTGGCGCAGGGCGGGGAATAGGGCTGGGGGCCTGCGTTATGTGGGGTCCCGTCCACCCCGTAATGAACTCTAGATATGGGATGCCATCAGAGAAACGGTTGGAGAAGAAGATGTATTTTTTATCATTGACAATGATAAAAGTGACTTGGTTTTTAGGAGATGGCGCAGAAGGCAGGGAATTTCTCTTATGGAAATTCCAGCCTATTCACCGGATCGCAATCCAATTGAAAATGTTTGTTCTCTGATGAAATGTACGCTTCAAAAGCACTATCCTGAGCTATATCTTATGCGGGGTGATGTCAATGTGGTCAAGAAGGCAATAGAGATGGCAATCACTAATCGTGGGGGACTTCTGGACACAAAGGTTTCTACCACTTTGGCCGGATCAATGGTGGATAGAATAGAAGCCATTATTAAGGCTCATGTATGGTATACCAAATATGAATATCGAGTATGTATTTATAGTTTTCTAATTTTTTGTTAGTTTTCATGATAGTGGGGTTGGTGGGAGAGGCCGTGGTCATTCACGAAGATTTTCACCCGTTGATACCGCTGTTGTTTTTGTCTTCTGACAATACTAAGCCCAAGAACCAGAAAGGTCAGCTTTTCCGTTATAAACTCTGCAATAGTTTCTCAAGGTCAAAAGAAACGAGGTGAGAACGAGGTGAGCAATTCACCCACGTAAGCCTCCCGCATTAGTGGCTTAATCTAGGATATTAGCTGACTGTGCCCTAGGTATGATGGAATCCTTGGATGTCTACCGGTATGGTCGGGATTCTCCGAAGATGCTAGCTTCTGACCAAAAGCTCATATCCAGTAGATGGCTAAAACAAATCCCCTAACTGGAAGCCTAAACATTGACAATAATATGAATCAAGTTAATATTCAAAACGCCATTGGGGAGGACAAGAAGTATATGAGGGATGAGGATGATTGGGCCGAGCCTCACCGGGCACGGTTTTCATGGATGTCACCAATCCAGGCAGTCACCTCGGATCTGTTAAAGTCTCTTCAAACAGTGACACAAAATTTGAGCCGCTGGAGGGTCAACTGGAAAAGATAAGCCTGTCTGCAATAGGGTAAGGCAGTGACCCAGGGGAAACCCGTCTCCCAAAAACACAAGCAGCTCACCTGCTAGCGAAAAATCACGAACTTGAAGGTGTAGTCAAAGTTCTATTCAAGAAGAAACAAGAACTTTGACAGGCTAGACAAGAACAACAAGCACTTGTTTTCAACTTTGAAACTAAATGCACAGAAGATCCCTAAAATGTTCAAAATTGGGAACCCGACATCAGCAGACTTGAAAAGGATGTGGGGAACAATATGGAAGTGCATAAGGCCGAACGCGCGAGTTATTCTCATATGGTTAACAAGATCAATACCCAGTATAGAAAGGTTCTGATATAGAAACAGGCTCCAATGGCTCTGGTAGAACGTATCAATTGCCATAAAGAGACATAAGTTACAATGGTATTGTTGAGCAAGGATGGAACAGGCATCGACACTCCTCTCCTGTGTAAGGAAGTCTCATGTTTTTGCATCAAGGAGTATGAAAGTAATATTTCTTGAGGGAGGATGGAAGGGGCATGCTTCTCTTCAAGAATATTATCGCATCAGATAGTAAGAAGGGTAGCCTGTCGTGTTTTGATACAACTATGAGAATAGTTCTATGTCAGGGGACCTGTCTCTGAGACTATCACCATAGTCTTGCGGTTCTTAGATTGTAGGCTCTCAGAGTGGAGGAATTGTATCAAGAAGAAGGAACAGGTAATTGTATTGCCACTTAAGAGTAGAAAAGTAGTGAGATGGTTTCGTCAATATTAGATCACGTGGCAGGTTTTGTTTTATCAGTTGAATATTTGTTTTAAGGTACAACTATCACCTCAGCTCGCGCTATGTAGACAAAAAACGTGGCTCTACAGTCCATCCTGCATTCCTCTCCGTAAAGCCCTTTGACCCTGCGTAGCCGGTAAACTGCTTTGACTAGAGGTGGAAACCACGCTCGGTATGATTGGTAAAGATTACGGAGAAACCAGATGCCTGAATAAAACGAACCAATAACCTCCAAAGACGTGGAACGAAAAACAAAGAAACCCCTGACAGTGAACAAACCAACTTGCCAACAAGGCAAACCTCAACGCCATCTAGAAAGGAAATGCACCAAAGCCCAAACTGATAGTCAACTGACCGACAGCACAGCGACGAACCCTATTCATTATTACAAATGGGGATGGGAGGAACAGCTAGCAGGACAATGACATAGGACGGCACCACAGTGGAAAGGTAGATGTACATAGGGCATATAGCCGGGAGGCTGGGGCCAGGGCAATCCCCAGAGGGAGATCGGTAACATAGCCAGCACTAATGACAGTGTGTAGCCGGATGAGGTGGATCTACAGATCCACCTGAACAACTGCCGCGAGGTGTTGCACATCCCAGAAGGGACAGAGCCGAAGACATGAAGTCCCGACACACAAGCGAAGACAACCGGGGACGCAGCCACGATCATCAAGCCAGCAGATCAGAACGAGAGAGGGGTGATGAGGAGGGGCGGCAGGAAGAGTCGCAGCAGTATTGAAGCAGTAGGGTGCCAGGGGAGGAACCCGAGAGGTGGAAGGGCGGAAGGGACAGTAATGACCAGAAGGGGGGACACGATCCACGGAGACCGGATGAGGATAGTTCGAATGCCGACCATACAGAAACATGTCCCTGGTGGCGCTGCAATCCTAGGGAGCAGAGCCACAAGTTCAACTAGTTCACCGATATTTGGAAACAAAAAGCCACCGGCTGACAAGTTGCGACAGTGCCCGCCGGTTTGCAAATGTCACGCAAGGTGCCGCGAACTAAGTGCGGGGAAGAGGATGAAGAGGTAACTGTAACACCCTAGAGAAAGGCTGGCCATGAGCAGTACCATCATCCGGGGCCAGAGGGGAGAGGCGGATGGGAGTAGGTTAAGCCTTCCAGGCAATAAGGCTCTCAGAAAAGGGGATCGCGATACCACCTGACAATGATTTCTCATTGTAACGGGGGCACTCTGTAGGAAGACGGATCCTAAGATTGCGAGCGCACCGAAGACTCAAAGTGGAAGTAAGGATCAAAATAAAGATAAAGATAATTCAAAGTAGAATCAAGCGGTAAAACTTAATATCGTTAAGCCTGAAAGCTTCACTCAATAAGTTCTC